>Ga0206820_1028_pt1 | contig 40459 bp, 36 predicted proteins | sample Alteio_BWOrgCont_84_FD_152857 | JGI IMG/M metagenome (GOLD analysis project Ga0206820, IMG submission 152857) | Enriched cells from forest soil in Barre Woods Harvard Forest LTER site, Petersham, Massachusetts, United States -... | ecosystem: Environmental > Terrestrial > Soil > Temperate forest >...
CGGATAATTGATCGTGTAAAATTCCTGTAAACAAATGATATCGGCCGATTCTTCCTTCAGCAACTTGAGTATCCGTATCCTGTTATCCGGCAGCTTTTTGTTCCAGCGGTCAAAATCGAGTAATCGGACATTATAGGAAAGGACCCTGATGTCTTTTTTATTGTTTTTGTTGTTCTTATTCAGGGAAAAAGAACCGAAATTGAAATAGCTGCTTAGCATAAAGCATCCCAACAGCAAAACAATGAGAGATAAAATGAGTCTTTTCTTCCCCAAAATGAGCCAATAAATGCTAAAAGCCATGTTTATTAAAACCAGCACTGGATAAGCTAAACCAAAAAAAGCAATGAAAGGAAATTGTTCAGGACTGACAAAAGGAGCCAGGCAGGATATAAGCAAACAGGATACTGCGAGAAGGTATAGCGTGAAGATGAATCTATTCATGATTTAGCGAGTAGGCAATTATTAGCGAATAGCGAATAGCCAGCAGGGGTTAATGTAACTTAAATAAATGAACAAAAACAATTCTCCCTATTCGCTATTGGCTATTTCCTACTCACTGATAATTGGTTATTATTCATCCCCACCTATTTCCCCTGCTTAAAAAGAAATTCTTTTTCGTCTTTGTTCAGGCTATCGTAGCCGGACCTGGAAATTTTATCCAGAATCTCATTAATTCGTTTTTCTACTGCTAATTTGTTCATATTATACTCTTCGTCGCTGAGCCGTTTCTTATAAACAACATTCATTTTGCTGCGTGGCTTGCCTAATTTTTCAAACCAGGTTATAATTGAATTTACGAAGGAACCGAGATCCGTTCCTTTGCGGTATTGCACAATGAATAAATATCCGTATAATGCTCCACCAATATGGGCTATTTTTCCACCTGTATTATTGTAAAGGTCGATGATACTGGTCAGCACGAATGAAGTAAGTGCAATGTATTTCAGTTTCACTTCGCCCAGCAGAAATACCTGAACAGTGTAATTGGGAATTAGAAATGCGATGGCAACAACAATTGCCATAACGGCAGCGGAGGCTCCGATCAGTGGCATGCCCGCTATGGAGAATGGGAATACTGATCCGCAGATTAAAAACAGTATCCCTCCGGAGATTCCTCCCAGGAGATACGTGCTGATAAGCTGCTTACTCCCAATAAATTCTACAAATAATTGTCCCATCCAATATAACCACAGCATATTGAATAAAATGTGAAATACATCAATCTGGAGAAACATATACGTGAAAATACTCCAGAAGTGAGTAAGGAAAAATGAGAGAGCAGGACTCAATCCGAATAACTCATAAACGAGGGTTGAATCGTAGCCGGACAGTTTTGAAATTCCAATGTACAGGTTGCCGGCAATAAACAAAATGACATTAATGACGATTAATTTCATTAAGCCATTGTTCTTTCCTCTGAATGTATTTTTTAGATCTTCGGTAAATGACATGAGCGATTGTTCAATAGAAATTAGCGCGGTTTCTGCCCCAGTATTTAATAAGAATAAATCCGAAGAGCATTCCGCCCAGGTGTGCAAAATGAGCGACATTGTCTGCAGGATTGTTTTGGATGCCTGAAAATAATTCGATGGCACCGTAGATGATCACAAAGTATTTCGCTTTAACAGGGATGGCAAAATACACGTAAAGCAGGGTATTGGGGAATAACATTCCGAAGGCAAGCAGTACCCCGAATATGGAACCGGAAGCACCCACAACAACCGGTGCGTTTAATAATTCTTCTTTATAACTTCGCATGAAATCAACGGACGCATTCAGCATGCCTGTTTTATCTCCGGATGCCTCCATGCTGTTGAAATGGGTAACAAGGTCATTTACCTGGTTCCGCATTTCATTGGAAACTATTTTTAAATGTTCCGACTGGAAGAAGGTCTCAAATGTTTTGAGGTCAGGATTACTGATATAGGAATTAACCACATCAAGCGTAGGACGGATTCCTGAATAAACGTGAGGGATGCCAAAATAGAAAACAAGGTAATGTGTCAGAGCAGCGCCGAGACCTGTAATCAGGTAGAAGGTAAGAAAACGTTTGCCTCCCCAAAAATTTTCGAGGGTTGAACCAAACATCCATAATGCAAACATATTGGAAAGCAGGTGAAAAAAATCGCCGTGCATGAACATGTAGGTGATTAATTGATAAGGCCTGAAATCAGAAGCGAAAAAGAAGTGCAAGCCCAGAATTTCACTGAGTTCTATATTGAATGAGCTGCTAAGAACAAATTTGGCAATTAAAAGCAGCGTGTTAATAATGAGTAAATTCTTTATTACCGGAGGTAAGATCTGAAAACTGGATGGACGGTATTCCTGGTAGCTCATAAATTTACGTTATCGCATTATTTTTTAAATAATTTTTCCAGGTCCGCAAACGGGAGTGTTGTTACGATACTTTTGCCGGAAGCTGAAGTGTAGGGCATGGAGCAAGCAAACAGCCGGTCAATGATATCCTGCATTTCGTTTTGCGTTAAAATTTTTCCGGTTTTAATGGCTGCATTTTTGGCCAGGGACCGGGCAATATTTTCCCGTTTGCTGATCTTAACATCTGTCAGGTTTTGTTTGTAGGTTTCCAGCAGGCTTTCCAAAAGCTGGACTCCGTCCGTATTGTTAACATCGGCTGGTATACCATTGATAACATAGGTGTTTTTCCCAAATTCACTCAGGTCAAAACCAATGCTTTGTATCTCCTCTTTTAGTTCTTTTACCAATTCAAAATCCCTGGTATTCAGTTCAATCGTTTTTGGAAAAAGTTCCTGCTGGGAAGTAGCCTTATGGTTTTCGATACTGTTTAAATAATATTCGTATAAAATGCGTTCGTGGGCACCCTGCTGATCAATCAGCATCAAGCCTGACTTAATAGGTGACAAGAGGTATTTTGCATGCAGTTGAAACACTTGTTTGTCTTCTTCAACCGGAAAGGCTTTGGTCTGAGTGGGTAAAAGGGGTTTTTGCTGTTCCTGTAAGGTAGCTTCTGCCTGAATTGATTCGTACATCTTTTCCCAGTTCGCCTTGTTTGATATGTTCAGGACAGATGGCGCTTTTCTACTCGTTGAGTCTGTATTATCTGTCCTAAAAGGGTTATAGTCGGGATTGATTTTTATTGTAGGTTCCGGAATAAAACTTTTGTCCGATTTAAGCGGGATGTTGGCAAAACTCATTTCCTGCTCAAAGTCGAGCGTGGGCGTTAAATTATATTTTCCCAAAGACAGCTTAATGCTGGATCGTAAAATTGAATAGATGGATCGTTCGTCTTCAAATTTTATTTCCGTTTTTGTCGGATGAATATTGATGTCAATTGTTTTAGGATCAACTTCCATTAAAATAAAATAGGAAGGAAAACTTTCTTTTGAAAGCAATTGTTCATAGGCCGTTTGTATGGCATGACTCAAATAAGCGCTTTTAATGAAGCGCTTATTGATAAAAAAAAATTGTTCACCTCTTGTTTTTCTTGCATGTTCCGGTTTGCCAATGTAACCGGCCAGGTTGATTATATTTGTTTCCTGCTCAACGGGTACTAAACGTTCATTGTAATTACTTCCAAACAAAGCAATGATGCGTTGTTTGAACGAAGATTTTTCCAGTTGAAAAATAAGCTGGTTGTTGTGATACAAGGAAAATGCTATTTCAGGATGGGGTAGTGCAATACGTTCGAATTCTTCCATAACATGACGGAACTCTACCTGGTCAGACTTTAGGAAATTTCTGCGCGCCGGAACATTGTAAAATAAATTTTTAACAGAAAAAGAGGTTCCGGAAGAACAGCTGCAAGGGCTCTGATCCTTTATTTCACTACCTTCTATTTCAATACAGGTTCCAATCTCGTTCTCCGGCTTGCGCGATTTTAGTTCCACCTGGGCAATGGCGGCGATAGAGGCCAATGCTTCACCCCGGAACCCCTTAGTCCGGATATTGAACAGGTCTTCTGCTTTCGTTATCTTAGAAGTTGCATGTCGTTCAAAACTCCTGCGTGCATCTGTTTCCGTCATGCCAACACCATTGTCGATCACCTGGATCAGACTTTTTCCGGCATCTTTCACAATCAGTTTAATCAGGGTAGCTCCTGCATCCACGGCATTCTCTAATAATTCTTTAACCGCTGATGCCGGGCGCTGAATAACTTCACCTGCTGCGATCTGGTTGGCCACTGAATCAGGTAAAAGTTGGATTATATCGGGCATTGCTACTTTTTTCTTTACCAGTAAAAATAACGATAATTGTGATTGAGGAGGCTGAATTTCAATTCACAAAATACCGTTCATAAGTTGAACCTGGCTTGGTCCTTCTTCATCGGGCAATTGAATAATTTTGAAAATGATCAAAGAAAGAATACCTGCGGTTGTCCGACTCTTAGCAGTGATCAATTTATTCTGCGGCATAGGTTCTGCACAAACGATCGCTACTTCCCTACCTTTTTATGCTTTAAGCGATACTCATTGGGCGGACTCTGTTTTTCAAACGCTTTCAGTGGACGAACGCATCGGACAATTATTCATGGTAGCGGCTTATTCCAACAAGGATAAAAAGCATGTGAATGACGTTAGGAAACTGGTCAGGAAATACAAAATCGGGGGTCTCATCTTTTTTCAGGGTGGCCCGGTCCGGGAAGCCAGACTGACAAATAGTTATCAGCAACTGGCGAAAGTTCCCCTGCTCATTTCGATTGATGCGGAATGGGGCCTGGCGATGCGTCTGGATAGTACAGTTCAGTTTCCCCGTCAGATGTCATTAGGGGCTATTCAGAATGACAGTCTGATTTATCAAATGGGGGCAGAAATTGCCCGTCAATGTAAACGGATCGGAATTCAGGTAAACCTGGCTCCGGTAGTTGATATCAACAGTAATCCCCTTAACCCGGTTATCAGCAATCGTTCCTTTGGTGAAAACAAATACCTTGTCGCTCAAAAGGCGCTGATGTATATGAAGGGTATGCAAGACAATGGCGTCCTGGCGAATGCGAAACACTTTCCCGGCCATGGAGATACGGATAGTGATTCTCATAAAACATTGCCCGTTATTACCCATTCGAAGGATTTGCTGGACTCTCTGGACCTCTATCCTTTTAAACAATTGTTCGGACAGGGATTGGGTAGTTTAATGGTTGCGCATTTATTTGTCCCTTCCCTGGATACGACAAAGAATACCGCTTCCACACTTTCGAAAAATATTGTTACCGGTTTGCTCCAGAACGAACTTAAATTTAAGGGTTTGATATTTACGGATGCGCTCAACATGAAAGGTGTGAGTAAATATTACGCACCCGGAGTGGTTGATGTGAAGGCACTTTTAGCTGGGAATGATGTTCTGTTGTTTTCGGAGAATGTGCCTACGGCTATTCTGGAAATCAAAAAGGCCATCGCCAATGGCGAAATCACCCAGGAAGAAATTGACAAGCGCTGCCGGAAAATACTATTGGCGAAACAGTGGTGCGGTCTGAATTATTACAGGCCCATTGAGTTGAAAAATCTGTACAAGGATCTGAACACACCGGGTGCAGAACTGATTAACCGCCGGCTCATCGAAGCTTCGCTCACACTTTTGCAAAACAAACACAACCTGGTTCCTTTACAAAAACTTGATACACTCCGGATTGCATCCTTGTCCCTGGGATATAAAACGATTAATGGCTTTCAGAAAATGTTGAATAACTATTCTCCTGTAGATAATTTTGGTTTGGATAAAACTTCCTCTCCTGCCGAATGTGATTCCGTTATAAAATGGTTGAAGTCTTATAATCTGGTGATCATTCAAGTGAACAATACGAATAATTCACCCGCAAAAAACTTTGGATTCGGAGATTCCTCCTTGCGGATTTTACAGGCGGTTATGCATCAAAGCAAAACGATCATCAATGTATCGGCTAATCCCTATATTCTTGGTAAGTTAGATAGCCTGAAGAATGCGGATGTTGTGCTTATGTCGTATGAAGATAATGAACTCAGTCAAAGCATCTCCGCGCAACTGATTTTTGGAGCTATTGGTGCAAATGGAAAACTACCAGTTACTACTTCTCCGGTGTTCAGAGCAGGAATGGGAATGGAAACCAAAAGCCTGGGACGTTTTAAATACACTATTCCTGAGGAACTTGGAATAACACAGGCGGGTTTCGAAAAAATTGACAGTATCGCTCTGAGAGGAATAAGAGACAGGATTTACCCGGGCTGCCAGGTATTTGTTGCCAAGGATGGGAAAGTTATTTATCAAAAGGCATTTGGTTATCATACGTATGACAAAAAACAGCCGGTCCGCAATGACGATCTCTATGATCTTGCTTCCATCACCAAAATTACAGCCACCACTCCGGCGGTTATGAAATTGGTAGAAGAAAAGAAGCTGAACCTGGATGACAGCCTTGCTACTTATTTGCCGGAACTGAAGGGCAGTAATAAACAAGATATTGTGATCCGGGAAATGATGACGCATCAGGCCGGCTTGCGTGACTGGATACCTTTTTGGATGTATACGGTGAAAAAAGGCCATTATTTACCCGGGATATACAGCCGGTCGCCCAGTGATTCATTTCCGCTCCGGGTCGCAGAGGATTTGTTCATTACCAGAAATTACGCAGATACCATTTATAGTATGATTACCTTGTCGGAGGTCAAGGGAGCCGGTAAATATAAGTACAGTGATCTGGGGTATTATTATCTGAAAAAAATCATCGAAAAAAAGAAAGGTATGCCGTTGGATAAATATGTGTCGGAAACTTTTTACCATCCCTTGGGGCTTTCTACGATGGGGTATAAACCACGTGAACATTTTGACCTGGACCGGATTGTTCCGACGGAGCGAGATACCAGATTTCGTCATCAATTGATACAGGGGGATGTACACGATCAGGGGGCAGCCATGCTGGGAGGAGTAGGGGGCCATGCAGGTTTATTTTCGGATGCGAATGACCTGGCTGTTCTGATGCAAATGTATCTTCAGAAAGGTGAATATGCAGGTGTGCATTACCTGGATTCATCCGTTGTGAATGAGTTTACCCGTTGCCAGTATTGTCTGGATAACCGCAGAGGTATTGGTTTCGATAAACCCGAAACGGGGTCCTCTAAAGAAAATCCGGTATGTGATTGTGTATCACCTTTAAGTTATGGGCATACAGGTTTTACGGGAACATTAACATGGGCAGATCCTGCTAAAAATTTGGTGTATGTTTTCCTTTCCAATCGTGTTTATCCGAATGCAGATGTCAATAAGCTGGCTAAAACGGGTATTCGAAGTAAAATCCAGGAAGTAATTTATGAGGCTATAAAATAATTCTCAATTTGTTCTTTGGTATATTTGATCCATGAAAATCGGAATTGTTTGTTATCCTACTTTTGGAGGTAGTGGAGTAGTTGCTACCGAACTTGGAATCGCATTAGCTAAAAAAGGCCATAAAGTGCATTTCATCACTTACAGTATTCCCGTGCGTTTAGATACGCACTCGGAAAATTTGTTTTATCATGAAGTGCGTGTTTCCGATTATCCTTTATTCGAGTACCAGCCTTACGAACTTGTTTTATCCAGCATGTTGGTAAATGTAGTGAAATATGAAAAGCTTGATCTTTTGCATGTTCACTATGCAATTCCACACGCCTCGGCTGCCTATATGGCTAAACAAATATTGGCTTCTCAAGGTATTCATATACCTTTTATCACTACCCTGCATGGAACGGATATCACGTTGCTTGGCAAGGATGCCTCTTTTGAACCGGTGATCACGTTTGCTATTAATCAAAGCGATGCTGTAACGGCTGTTTCCAAAAGTCTTCAACAGGATACCTATAAGTATTTTAATATTAAGAAGGAGGTACAGGTAATCCCGAATTTCATCAATCTGGATGAATATACCTTCGAAAACAGTGGGGAGCAAAAGAAAGTATATGCCCCTTATGGTGAAAAAATATTAATTCATGTTTCCAATTTTCGTAAAGTGAAACGAGTGGAAGATGTTTTGAGAGTTTTTGACAAGGTTCGCAAAAAAATTCCGGCCAAATTAATTTTGATCGGAGATGGGCCTGAACGAAGTAATATACAGCGTTTGTGCCGGGAACTGGATACGTGTGGTGATATTCATTCCCTGGGAAAGGTAGTTAGCCCCGAAAAAGTACTGCCTGTTGCAGATCTTTTTCTTCTGACATCTGAAACGGAAAGTTTTGGACTATCTGCCCTGGAGGCAATGGCCTCTAAAGTCCCGGTCATATCTACCAATACAGGAGGAATTCCGGAAGTTAACAAACAAGGTTATTCGGGCTTTATGAGTAATGTGGGTGACATTGAAGACATGGCAAAAAATGCGGTTTATTTGCTGGAAGACGAAGATCGTTTAGCCCAGTTTCGAAGCAATGCCTATGAACAGGCCCAAAAATTTGAAATAAAAAAAGTGTTGCCGATGTATGAGAATCTGTATACTTCTTTAACCCCCTGATTTTTTTGCCGGATATCCGGCTGCGGCAAGCAGCACTAATAGCTTGTCCCGGTGATCCCCCTGTAAAATAATCTCTCCTTCTTTGACAGAGCCTCCCACAGCACATTTTTGTTTTAATAGTTTACACAGTTGTTCCAGAGAATCATTCGTGCCTTTGAAGTCCGTAATCCGGGTAACCATTTTGCCACCCCCTTTCCTGTCCAGGTGGATTTTCAGGTTTTGCTGCCCGGGAGAAAAAAAAGCTGCATTGGTGGAGTAAACGAAACCGGAGGAATCGTTTTTATTTTTGTGCCCCATCGATTTTATAAATGTAGGTTGTTTGATTATCATTCACGGGATTCAGATAATGTACAATAACGTCTACCAGACCAGGCTCAATAGTAGCCTCATAATGCAGTGAGGGAAAATATTTTTTTAAACTGTCCACACGGGGTTGAATATTTTCTGCTCCCCAAAAAAGAGCATAATTAGGAAATCTGTTTTCCGGAAAGTCTTTAACCGTTTCGTAAGCATCTTTTGGCCTGTGGGTTTTCGTAATACCGATCACTCCCCAGGCATTGCTTTGAAATTTACGCAGATAGAAAAGAGGGGGCATGATGATGCCATCATTATTACTATCATCTACAAGTAACAGGTTGACTGTTTTGTGCGAGAGGTAAGTCATGGATTCTACCCTGTTTCGTTTTGAATAGGCTACAGAAATTACTAACAAAGGAACGGCGTTCAATGTCCAGAAAAAGATCCAGCAATTCCGCAATAACCGGGTGTTTTTATTCCAAAAAGAGGAGTTGTTCACAAACTCTGTCCAGCCAATACATCCCAGTATTATAAAAAATGGAATAAAAGGAAAAATAAAGCGCTCCTGTTTATTTGGAAAAGAAGAGTGGAAAACAAAAAAGAGAAAGGAGGGGAGAAATAGGATGAGTTGTTTTTTCCAGTTTCTGAAATAGCCCAACCAGAAAAAGAGGCCGATGGGAGGTAAAATAATGGCACTGATCAGAAGGGGATATGTTTCCCAGCTATGTGTGACAAAATCATTCGGGTGCGTTGCGTTAAAATGTACATACTCCATAAATTCTGCAAAAGGATGTTTCCATATAACGTAATCAGTAACTCCCTGGATAAGGGCTATTGTTATACTGGTGCCCAGTCCAAAAACAAGTGCGGGAAGCCATTTTCGCTCGAAAAGCAAAACCAACCCGATACCCGCTAAAAACAAAGAGCTTTGAAATCGGATCGAAAAAGCGATTCCAGCTATTAAGCCGGCTAACAGATAAACGGGTATTTTTTGATACCGGTCATTTTTAATGATTAACCACGTGGGTAGAAGTAAGAATGGAACGCATACAACTTCCACCAGATTCCGGACACTCAGCATCGGCATAAACCATAAAAGTGCAAGTAATAGTCCAACGGTCCTGGCAACTTTTAGACCTGAATAAAACTCCGTTATTTTGTAGCCATAATATACTACCAGCAGTGAAAATAAAGCATGTAGAAAGCGGACTACATACATTTTTACCTGGGGATCCAGAATACCCAGGTATTCCAATCCTTTAAACAGTATAAAATGCAGTCCGGGATAAAACAAGCTATGGCCGCTGGGCGAAATAATTGTAGAGCCTTTAAAAGGTAACCAGTTGCCATAGCATTGGTCAACCCAGGATTGAGCTATTTCAATCACCAGAAAATGATCGTCGTGCATACCATACCCCTTGGAAAAAACAACTGCAAGCATCCGGAAAAAAACTGCAAGGCCAAGGATTAACCACAAGGGGTTCTCATTCCAGTATTTTTTTAAGAATTTTAACATCGGACGAAGGTAGCTATTAATGTGTCTATTTGGGAGCCATTTTTAGCAGGTAATAGGCAAGAAAGCTATAAAGAATATTCGGGATCCAAACAGCTATAAAGGGGGAAAGTTGTCCGCTGGCGGCAAACGTAGCCGAAACCTGCATAAATAATATGTAGGAAAAACTTATAATAAGTCCAAATCCGATATGCATTCCAATCCCTCCACGGACTTTCCGACTGCTTAAAGAAACTCCAATCAGTGTCAAAATAAATGTGGCAAATGGCATTGCAATCCGTTTGTGCTTTTCAATTTCAAATAATTCAATATTTGGGCTGCCTTTCTCCTGTTCGTCGCGAATGTATTTGTTTAGTTCGGGGCTTGTCATGGTTTCAATACTACTGGCTTTTCGGCCAAAATCGAGTGGTTTCATGGCAATGGAAGTGTCCAACAATTGCCCCCGGATCAGAACTTCTTTTTCGCCATAAGTTTTCCGGATCACATAGTTTTGAATTTGCCATTTACCTGTTACGCTGTCCCATTTTACACCATCTGAAATAAGTTTGTAATAAAGTTGATTGTTTTTTATTTTTTCCATGGAAAATTTTGGGCCGAAATTCCGGTCATTGTCATAACGTTCGATGTACATAAATGTCCCCGGTTCATTAACAGATTGTAAATGAATGTTCCATTTATCATGGTGGTATTTACCATTAACATATTGATCTTCAAAATTTTGCCTTTTCTTGTTCGCATGCGGAATAAGATAGCTGTTTAAAAGTAAGGAGGAGGAGAAAATCAAGGAGGATGCCAGCATATAGGGATAAAGCATGCGCCAAAAGCTAAGCCCGCTGCTTAGAATGGCCACAATTTCGGACCGGTCGGCCATTCTGGAAGTAAAAAAAATGACGGCAATGAATGTGAAGAGGGGACTAAACAGGTTGACGATATAAGGAATGAAATTGAAGTAATAATCAATAATAATAGCGTGTAAGGGGGCCTTCTTACTGACAAAACTTTCGATCTTTTCAGAAATATCAAAAACAATTACGATGATAATAATAAGGGAAATGGAGAGAAAGAAGGTTCCCAGAAATTTTAACAGGATGTATTTGTCTATTTTTTTCACCCAGCAAATGTACCTTTTCCCCTCCTTGCAAAAAAGTAGTTCATCCTAACCTGGAGAATTAAATTTGGTGAATATTTAAAAATAGCTATCTTTGCGCCCGGTTAACCAAAAACAATTAAACCAATGAAAAAGGTACTTACACTCGTTGCATTCGCAGGAATGGTAACATTCGTTGCATGTGGTCCAAGCGCTGAAGAAAAAGCCGCAATGGAAAAGAAAAAGCAAGATTCTATCGCAATGGTAGAAAAAGCAAAAGCTGATTCAGTTTCTGCCGCTATGGCAAAAATGGAACAAGCCAAGCAGGATTCTATTGCTAAAGCGATGGAACAAATGAAAGCTGATTCTACTGCCAAAGCTGAAGAAGCTGGCAAAAAGGGCGGAAAGAAAAAGTAATATTTCTTCCAATCAGAACAAGATAAATCCCGGCTAATTAGCCGGGATTTATTGTTTAAGATGACTTTATGAACAGTCGAGTATTGAAAATTATTTGAGGGCGGCCTGTGTTTTTTGGCGGATAAAGATAACTTTGCATCTGAATTTAACCAAAACTCAAACAAGAAAATGAAAAAATCCCTTAGTATTTTAGCTTTTGCAGGCTTGCTTGCAATTGTTGCCTGTGGTCCTAGCGCTGAAGATAAGGCTGCTATGGATAAAAAGAAACAGGATTCTATTGCAAAGGCTGATTCTATTTCTGCTGCTTCCGCTGCTGCTGCTGCGACTGCTGAAAAGATGAAGCAGGATTCTATCAGTTCTGCTATGGAAAAAGCTAAGGCTGATTCTGTTGCAATGGCTGGTGATGGTAAAAAAGAAGGCAAGAAGAAAAAGTAATTCTACTTTGTCTGAAATTAAGAGGGTCTTGGTTTTTCAGGACCCTTTTTTATTTTCAGGTACTACAGCCTCCGGCGCAGCCTTTTGAACATTTTTTTGTGCGATGGGATTTGTAACCCCGATAGGACAAGTAGGCTAACGCGGCTGCGAAAATTACGTATACGAATAACTGCTGCATGTTCATTTGTTCAAAGTTAGTATTTTTACAGGGCATTTTGATTTTTTTATGATAACATCTGCAACGCCAATAGTGTTTGATAGAAAAGAGTATACGGATGATATTCTTTTGAGTTTGTACAGAGGTGTTTTAAAACCAAGGATGATCGAGGAGAAAATGCTGCTCTTGTTAAGGCAGGGGAGGATCGCTAAATGGTTTTCGGGGATCGGACAGGAAGCGGGATCGGTTGGAATTGGGATGGGGCTGGAGCGGGATGAATTTATTTTGCCTATGCATAGAAACCTGGGAGTATTCACTTCCCGGGAGATTCCTTTGAACAGGCTTTTTTCTCAATTCCAGGGAAAGCCGGGTGGTTTCACCAAGGGAAGGGATCGGTCTTTTCATTTTGGAACGCAGGAATATAATATAGTCGGAATGATCTCCCACCTGGGACCGCAAATGGGAATTGCGGATGGAATCGCTCTAGCGAATAAGCTGAAGCGAAATAAAAAGGTGGTGGTTGTGTTTACGGGTGATGGAGGGGCCAGTGAGGGGGATTTTCATGAGAGTGTAAATGTTGCGGCGGTTTGGGATCTGCCGGTGATTTTTGCAATTGAAAATAATGGATATGGTTTGTCCACTCCTTCGAATGAACAATTCCGGTGTAAGCAATTTATTGATAAGGCCATTGGTTACGGTATAGAAGGAGTGCAGGTGGATGGGAACAATGTATTGGAGGTATATGATAAAGTGAGAGAACTTGCAGCATCTATCCGTGAAAATCCGAGGCCGGTGTTACTGGAACTGATGACTTTCCGGATGCGTGGTCATGAGGAAGCTTCAGGTACGAAATATGTGCCCAAGGAATTACTGGAAGTATGGGGACGTAAAGACCCTCTGCATAATTTTGAGCGTTATTTGCTGGAACAAAATATCCTGTCCAAAGAAATGATTGATAAATACCGGGAGGAGATTAAACAGGAAATTGAAGTGGGACTGGAAATTGCGTCCGGGGAGCACTTGCCAACGCCGGATACGGCTGTGGAATTAAGGGAAATGTATGCGGCTTTTGGGAATAGTGAAATCCCTGTTACTTCATCTAAAACAACGAGTAAACGTTTGATAGATGCGATTTCGGATGGGCTGGGAATGGCGATGGAGAAGTATGAGAACCTGGTGTTGATGGGCCAGGATATTGCGGATTATGGAGGAGTATTTAAGATTACGGATGGCTTTGTGGAGAAATTCGGAAAGGAAAGAGTTCGCAATACTCCCCTGTGTGAATCGGCTATTATTGGTGCAGGTTTTGGTTTGGCGATCAGCGGATACAAGGCTATGGTTGAAATGCAGTTTGCAGATTTTGTGACGGAGGGGATGACGCAGATTGTCAATAATCTTGCTAAATCTCATTACCGTTGGGGACAATCTGCAGATGTGGTGATCCGTATGCCCACCGGTGCAGCTGTTGGAGCAGGACCTTTTCATTCTCAAAGTAATGAAGCCTGGTTTTTTCATACGCCGGGATTGAAGGTGCTGTATCCGGCTTTTCCGAGGGATGCAAAGGGCTTACTCCTGGCGGCTTTTGAAGATACTAATCCGGTGCTCTTTTTTGAACACAAGGCCTTGTATAGAAGTATTACCCAGGAAGTACCGGATGATTATTATACCATTGAAATGGGGAAGGCAAATCTGCTTCGGGAAGGGACCTCTGTTTCGATCGTTTCTTATGGATTGGGAGTACACTGGGCGCTGGATGTTCTGGACAGGCATCCGGAAATATCTGCGGATCTGATTGATCTGCGTTGCCTTGTTCCACTTGATAAAGAAGCGCTTATCCGTTCAGTCAAAAAAACCGGCCGAGCTTTGGTTTTGCATGAGGATACTTTAAGGGGTGGAATAGGAGGGGAGTTGTCCGCAATTATTTCGGAAAATTGTTTTGAATACCTGGATGCTCCTGTTGTGAGAAGCGGAAGTCTGGATACGGCGGTCCCTATGAATGCAGAACTGGAAGGAAATTTTTTGCCGATTGCACGATTCGAAAAAGCTTTACTGGATTTAATCAACTATTGATTTTTGACTACCCGGGAACGATTTGATAAGGTTTTAGCTTATTTCCAGAAGAATCAGCCTGTCGCGGAGACGGAGTTACAGTACAAAAATCCTTATGAATTACTGGTAGCGGTTATTTTATCAGCACAGTGTACGGATAAACGGGTGAATATGGTTACACCTGCTTTGTTCAGAGCTTTTCCCCAACCGGAGGTGATGGCGGAGGCTTCCTGGGAGGAGGTTTTTCAATATATTAAAAGTATCAGTTATCCGAATAACAAGGCCCGGCACCTGGTGGGTATGGCTAAAATGCTGGTGAATGAATTTAAAGGTGTGGTACCTTCGGATATTGATGAACTTCAGAAGATGCCCGGTGTTGGAAGGAAAACGGCCAATGTGATCGCTTCTGTTGTGTATGATAAGCCGGCTCTGGCTGTGGATACACATGTGTTCCGGGTTTCTGCCCGCCTGGGTCTGACCAGGAATGCGAAAACTCCTTTGGAAACAGAAAGACAACTGGTTAAGTATATTCCGGAGATTCTTATTCCGATTGCCCACCATTGGCTTATTCTGCATGGCCGTTATGTTTGTCTGGCCCGCACTCCTCAATGTGCGAAATGTGGGCTCAGGGATTATTGCAAGTATTATGCTAAGTTGGTGGGGCTTAATTCCGGATCAACAAAGGATTGAACCGCATTTTATGATTCCGGCTGAATTCAAAGGAGGGAGAGGGTATTTTAACAATGTTCAGCAGTTCCAGGCCTGGTTTAAGTAAAACGCTATTGGTCGGAATCCTGGTGAAATCAATGTCTGTTCCAATGTACCATTGCCGGTAGCGGTCAAACTGTAAGTCGTTTCCGTTCTGATCTTTCAGAACGGGGTTTTCGCGTCCTCCCAGCAAACCTGTTACGCCCTGGCCTGCGGCAATGTTTAACCATTTTGGAAAGTCTTTTCCAACCGGTAAAACAGAGGCAATGTTGCAGGATAACCAGATTTGCTGACTGTTGTAATCTTTTAGCAGTCGTTGTGCTGTGCTTTCTCCGAGGAGATCGGGCCGATAATAAGCATAAATGCTTTTTCGCCAGCCTATTTTCAGGGTTATTTTTTGTTCGCCAAAAGCTATTTGCTGGCCGGCAAATAGCCCGGCTCCGGCTATATTTGCGGCCATGTCTCCCCAGGAGAATCCCCACGCTTCTGAAAAGCCATCAAATACTTCTATGCTGGTTAAAAAAATCATGGCTACTGTTGCTCCTCCACAGGTTGCCTGTACATTGTTTTTTCCTGACCAGCGAAAGAGGTTGTAACACCCATAAGCGACGTTATAGGCTGTGGCACTATGTCCTAATTTATCCATCTGAAACCATTCTGCATTGTCATTGAAAAAGTGAAACCTGGTTTTTGAAAATTTTTTGTACCAGGTTTTATATAAAAGTGACATGGATACAGCATAGATGATGCTTGTACCTACCAGCACGCCCGAAAAGCGTGCGTTGTTGTTTATCGGTGAGGGTTGAAGAAAGCTATTGAGGTCATTTTGTGCCGTTACGAACCGGAAGGCACCGGAAAGGGTAAAAATCAGACAAAGTAATCGCAACTTCATTGAGTAGGTGGCGTTTTTGTTTCCATCTGTTTAATGATATTGTTTACTTCCATTTCCGTGGAACGTAATTTCGTCTGACAAAAGGTGATCAGTTGGGATGCTCTTTTTACTTTTTCGGCAAGGACATCCACCGAAACGGATTCGTTTTCAATTTCCGATGCTATTTTTTTTAATTCCGCATAGGCAGATTCATAGCTCTGATTGTCTTCCATCGGTTTTTGTTTTTGAAATTACTTTTGTGTGGAGGTCTCCGTCGCTTAGTGTGATTATAAGATTGTTTCCCACATTTACCGCTTCAGCATTGTTTATTATTTTGCCCTGATGAGAAACCATTGCGAACCCTCTCTTCAATATGTTCTTTGGACTCAGGATATTAATCATTGATTTGTAATGAGTTAAATAGGCTTTTTTATTCGTCAGGTATTTTGATGAAAAGATTTTAAAGTTACCGATAAGATTAGCTAATTCCGAATTCCTGTTGCCAATGATCATTCTGGGTTTTGATAAAATCTGATTTAACAGGGAAACCAGATTTGTCTGACGGTTATAGAGAATTGTTTTGGTTTTATTTATGATTACCTGATTGAAACCGACGAGTTTGTCTTTGAACCGGTTGAGGAGAATTCTTGATTTGTTAATGACAAGTATATGCGTAGCATTAATTTCCTGCCGGGCATTGTTCAGGAGTTGCTGTGTTCTGATAATAATGGATTTTTGACTTGTCAGGATGGACTCTTCAAATTCTCTGCAATGAGAGATAATGAACTCGGCGGCTTTTGTCGGAGTTTTTGTACTGGTATGGACCATCCGATCCACTACGCTCACATCTTTGTGATGTCCGATGCCGGTAATTATGGGTATTGGAAATTTTGCGGCTGCCCTGGATAGGTCGTAGGTGTCAAATACGAGAAAGTCAGATTTGGCACCTCCCCCCCGAATGATGACCACACAATCGTATTTTGTTCCGGAGGTGTGGATTGAAATGAGTTTGTTAATCAATTCTTTCCCTGCTTCTGAGCCTTGAACGGAAGATTGATAACTATCTATGCTAAATGCATATCCATACTGATTTGATTGGAGGGTATGAATGAAGTCTGCGTATCCTTCTGAGTTAGGGGAGCCGATCAGTGCAATTTGTTGGAGGACGGAATTAAGGTTTAGTTTTTTATTGGCCGTCAAATAATCTTCTCCCATTTTCTGAATAAAGCCTGGATTCTCTGTTCCCAGTCTTTTCAGGGTTTCTCGTCTTTGCTTTTCAATATTTCCCAGGGTAAAAGATTGATCAATGTCTGTAAGCACCAACTGCAAACCAAAAGAAGAAGAGAATTCGACTTTCACTCTTACTAATACCTGGAGCCCATTTGTGAAAATCTGCCCTGTGGAACTTTCAAATAACTTGATTGTTTGTGAACCCGGAAACCAGGAAACTCCTTTAACTTTTGCGATAGGGTCTTTTATGCCTTCTGCTTTCTCAATAAAATCAAAATAATGACGGTCCTGGTTGGGATAGAATTTATGACTGGAAATTTCTGCGATCATCCAATAGAATCCTGATCCAAATGATTGCTTTAAAATTCCTTCAATCTTTTGTGTTAGCTCTGAAAGTTTAATCGGGGAAACTTCTTCCATCAAAATGCGCATCACTCATTGATTAGTATATCCACAATTTTAGTTCCTACCTGATTGGTTGAGTAGAAATGCATGGAATCAATGTCTTTGGTGACACAACCAGCCACAATCGTTTTTTTAATGGCTTTCCTGATCTCTTCGCTTTCCGCTTTTAAGCCAAAAGACATCTCTAAAAGCATGGCTGCAGAAAGAATGGCTCCGATCGGATTGGCGATGCCTTTACCTGCCGCTTCGGGATAAGAGCCGTGGATCGGTTCGTAAAGTGCTCTTTCTGCTCCAATGGATGCAGAGGGGAGTAATCCTAGGGAACCGGCTATGACAGAGGCTTCGTCGGTTATGATATCTCCGAACATGTTTTCTGTAAGGATTACATCAAACTGACGTGGGTTCAAAATAATTTGCATGGCCGCATTGTCAATAAACATAAAGTCAAGCTGAATATCCGGAAATTCTTCGGCATAGTGTTTTACTGTTTTTCTCCAGAGTCTGGATGTTTCCAATACATTCGCTTTGTCTACCAGGGTCACCTTTTTCTTCCGGGCAGAAGCTGATTCAAATGCGAGTTTGGTGATACGCAAAATTTCTTCGGTTGAATAGGTACAAGTATCATAGGCTGTTTGCTTATCTTCACTTTGACCTTTTTCTCCAAAGTAAATTCCTCCGGTGAGTTCCCTGAAAACAATAAAGTCGGTGTCTTTTATGATCTCTTCTTTGAGCGGAGATTTTTTTAGTAATTCCGGATAGCTGTTTACCGGGCGGATGTTCGCATATAAGCCCAATGCTTTTCGCATGGCCAGTAAACCCTGCTCCGGCCTTATTTTTGCCGAAGGATCAAGGTCGTATTTGGGATCTCCGATAGCTCCAAATAAAATGGCATCGTTTGACTTGCAGATTTTCAATGTTTGTTCCGGAAAAGGGTTTCCTGTTTTATCAATTGCGATAGCTCCTATCAAGGCTTCTTCAAATTCAAACTGGTGATTGAATTTTCCGGCAATAGCTTTGAGCACCTTAACAGCTTGTGCGGTAACTTCGGGACCTATACCGTCTCCGGGCAAGACTGCGATTTTCCTGTTCATGTTCTTTATTTTAATAAGGAAAGGTAGTTGCTTTGTTTTTCATACGTTGTTATTTCATCTTTTATGCTTAATAAGTAATCAATATCATCATATCCGTTTAAAAAGCAGATTTTTTTGTAGGGATTAATATCAAATTTTTGAAATACTCCTGTATCTTTTATTGTAAGAGTTTGTTGCTCCAGATTTACAATTAGCCTGCTCTGTTTGTTTTTTTCTACCTGTTCGTTTATTTCTTTCAGAAATTTTTCAGAAATCTCTACCGGAAGTACCCCATTGTTTAAAGCATTGTTTTTAAATATGTCTGCAAAAAAACTGGAAACGACTACCTTGAATCCGTAATCCTGTATCGCCCATGCAGCATGCTCTCTGCTTGATCCACAGCCAAAATTTTTTCCACTCACCAGAATGCTTCCGGTATATTCCGAATTGTTCAGGATGAAGTCTTTCTTTGGGTATCCCTTTTCATCATACCTCCAGTCCCGGAAGAGGTTATTTCCAAAACCTTCCCGGGTGGTCGCTTTTAAAAACCGTGCCGGAATAATCTGGTCTGTATCTATATTTTCAACGGGTAAGGGGACTACGGTAGATTCTATGGTTGTGAACTTTTGCATGATTTCAGTCTGTAAAGGTCCTTATGTCTGTTATATATCCTGTTATTGCCGAAGCAGCTGCCGTAAGTGGACTTGCTAAAAATGTCCGTGCTCCCGGTCCTTGCCGGCCTTCAAAATTTCTGTTGGAGGTAGAAATACAATATTCTCCTGCAGGTACTTTATCTTCATTCATTCCCAGGCAGGCCGAACAACCCGGCTGACGTAATTCAAAACCAGCTTCGCTTAATATTTTATCCAGGCCTTCGGCAATCGCTTGTTTTTGTACTTGTTTAGAGCCAGGAACAATGAGCGCCTTTATATGTGAGGCTTTCTTTTTTCCTTTTACGAATTGGGCTACGAGTCTCAGGTCTTCTATTCTTGAATTTGTGCAGCTACCTATAAAAATGTAATTTACTTTTTTACCAAGTAAACATTCGCCTGCCTGAAGTCCCATGTAGGTAATGGATTTCGTAAAGGAAATTTTTTCGGATGGATCTTCGATCAGGGCTTCCGTGGGTATGTTTCCTGAGATCTTGATGCCCATTCCGGGATTGGTTCCATAGGTGATCATGGGTTCTATATCTCCAGCATCGAAAATATGCGTTTTGTCAAATTTTGCTCCTGGATCTGAGCCCAGACTTTTCCAATAGTTTACTGCCCGAACAAATTGTTCGTCTTTTGGAGCAAATTCTCTTCCTTGAATATAATTGAATGTCGTTTCATCCGGAGCGATCAATCCTCCGCGTGCACCCATTTCAATGCTCATATTGCAGATCGTCATGCGGGCTTCCATAGACAGGTTTCTGATGGCTGATCCTGTGAATTCTACAAAGTAACCGCTCCCGCCGCTCGATGAAATCCTGGAAATGATGTAAAGTATGATGTCTTTGGATAGAACTCCCTTTGCCAGTTTCCCATTGATTTCGATCTTCATGGTTTTGGGTTTGTTCTGCAAGATGCATTGGGTGGCGAAAACCTGTTCTACTTCACTTGTGCCAATGCCAAATGCGATGGCTCCAAAAGCTCCGTGTGTGGAGGTATGACTGTCCCCGCAAACGATTGTCATTCCAGGTAAGGTTACTCCTAATTCCGGCCCGATCACATGTACGATTCCCTGGAAGGGATGCCCCAGTCCGAATAATTTTATTCCGTATTTAGTGCAGTTTTCTGTTAGGGTATCGACCTGAAATTTTGACAAGGGATCTTTGATGGGTAAATGTTGGTTGAGTGTTGGTACATTATGGTCGGCTGTTGCAAGTGTATTCTGAGGACGGAAAACCGGAATGCCTTTTTTTTCCAATCCTGAAAATGCCTGAGGACTCGTTACTTCATGGATCAGATGCTTATCGATATATACTACTTCCGGCCCGTCTTTCACTTTCGTTACAACATGAGCATCCCATATTTTTTCGAATAAGGTTTTCATAGGCTGGGTTTACTGTTTTTGACTCCATCCTGTTGTTGAAAATCTTCGAAAAGAACCTGTAAATGATGGTCTTCAATTTGTTTTTCCGTATCTGCCAGGAGGATGAAATGTTTATAAAGTTCGGTTATCCCGTCTTTTGTTATCGTGTAGCCAAGGGCTTCTAAACGATGGCGCAATGCGGCTCTGCCACTTCTTGCGGTCAGAACGATCAGGGATTTGTCTACTCCTACATCCACAGGATTAATGACTTCGTAAGTGTCCCTGTGCTTTAAAAAACCATCCTGGTGGATCCCCGAGGAATGTGCGAACGCATTTTTCCCGACGATTGCCTTATTGGGTTGGACAGACATTCGCATTAACCTGGATACTAATTTGCTTGTTGAGTAAATTCTTTTGGTGTTTATTCCCGTAATTAAATTTAAATCTTTGTGACTGTGCAGAACCATCACTACTTCTTCCAGGGAGGTATTTCCTGCTCTTTCTCCGATTCCATTGATGGTACATTCTATCTGGCGTGCACCGTTGACTACTCCCAGTATGGAATTGGCGGTGGCGAGTCCCAAATCGTTGTGACAGTGAACGGATATGATCGCTTTGTCGATGTTTTTCACATGGTCGATCAGGTACTTGATCTTTGTTCCATAATCGGTTGGCAGGCAATAGCCCGTTGTATCGGGGATATTGACAACCGTGGCTCCGGCGGAAATTACGCCTTCGATCATCTGAGCAAGAAATGGAAGGTGTGCTCTGCCCGCGTCTTCCGCATAAAACTCAATGTCTTCTACGGATTTTTTAGCATACCTGACGGCTTCTATGGCCTGTTTTAATACTTCTTCCCGGCTGGAACGAAATTTATGCTGGATGTGAATATCGGAACTGCCGATTCCCGTATGGATTCTTTTTCTTTTTGCGAATTTTAATGCTTCGACAGCACAATCAATATCTTCTTTTTTTGCCCTGGTGAGAGCGCAGATCACTGGATGGACGACTGCTTTTGAAATTTCGATGACGGAATTAAAATCTCCGGGGCTGGAAATCGGAAAGCCGGCTTCAATAATATCAACTCCTAATTCTTCGAGGGATTTAGCAACTTCGATTTTTTCCGCAGTATTGAGTTGGCAGCCCGGCACTTGTTCTCCGTCTCTTAGCGTGGTATCGAAAATGTGAATTTTGTTTTGCATTTTTTCGCGCGGTTTAAGATTGCTGACGGGGCTTTTTTGTTCAACAATGCATCGGCAAAATACGTTAAAAGTTTCAATATGCAAAGGAGAGAATTGTCTACTTTTGGTGAATGAAAAAATTGTTAACCGAGATTGAAAAGACCAGGAGCCGTTTGGAACCGGGAGCTGGAGAAAGGGAAGAACTGCGCAGACAGGTTGTTCAGTACACGGAAGGTTTTTTAGATGCGATTGATACTTTGCCGGCTTTTGTTCCAAATGCGGAAAAGGAGCGATTATCGGGAAGTCCTATCCAGGATGAAGCAGGTTCTCTGGAGGAAATTATTGATCTGATCCATCTGGACGTTGATACACCGGGCATAAACCCGGCTTCGGGAGGGCATTTGGGCTATATTCCGGGTGGAGGAATATACAGTTCCTCGCTGGGAGATTATATGGCGGATATCAGTAACCGGTATGCAGGTATTTTTTATGCAAGTCCAGGAGCTGTCCGAATAGAAAATATATTGGTGGACTGGATGGCCGATTTGGTGGGTTATTCAAAAGGATATGCTGGTAACCTGGCTTCCGGTGGAAGCATCGCCAATCTCATAGCTATTGTAACCGCACGGGATGCTTTTGATATAAAAGCAAGTGAGATGGATAAAATGGTTATCTATGCTACAGAGCATAGCCATCATTGTATTGATAAAGCGATCCGGATTGCGGGGTTGAAGGAAGCTGTAAGGAGAAATATCCCGATGGACGGGCAGTATAAAATGCAGGTTAATAATCTGGAAGACCAGATCAAGTGGGATTTACAGGCCGGTTTGAAACCATTTATGATTATTGCTTCTGCCGGAACAACGGATGTGGGAGCAATCGATCCTTTAAAAGAAATTGGCAGAATTGCTTCCAAGTATAAATTGTGGTATCATATTGATGGTGCTTACGGTGCTTTCTTCGCTCTGACAAAAGAGGGTAAGCGAAAACTCGCGGGTATGGAGTTATCGGATTCGGTGGTTATGGATCCCCATAAAGGATTGTTCCTTCCGTATGGAATAGGTGCCGTTCTTATAAAAGATAAGGTTAAACTTTATAACTCACATCGTTACGTAGCCAATTATATGCAGGATGCATTGTCTCCCGAAGAATTATCTCCGGCGGATCTTTCTCCGGAACTTACCAAGCATTTCAGGGGATTACGAATGTGGCTTCCGCTTAAATTGCACGGTGTAAAACCATTTCGTGAATGCCTGGAAGAAAAGCTTTTGCTGGCAAAGTATTTTTATACGGAAATTCAAAAACTTGGCTTTGAGGTTGGGCCTGAACCGGAACTTTCGGTGATTATTTTCCGGTACATTCCGGAAAAAGGGGAGAAATATGCGGATCATTTTAATGAGCTGCTACTAGCGGAGATTCATAAGGATGGACGGGTATTTATATCTTCTTCCCGCCTGAATGGTAAGTTTATTTTGCATGTAGCTATCCTTTCGTTCCGTACACACCTTTCCACCGTTGATCTCGCACTACAAATTCTAAAGGACCAGCTGGAAAAAATTAAATTTGCGCAATAAAGCATGGAATATTGTAGTAGATTTGTTTTCTAGTATTTAATGCATGCCTGATCAATCCCGATACGACTTACGAGGTGTTTCCGCGTCCAAGGAAGAGGTGCATAAAGCAATCTCCGCAATTGATAAGGGTCTTTTTCCAAAGGCCTTTTGTAAAGTTGTTCCGGATTTCTTAACCGGGGATAAGGATTATTGTATCGTTATGCATGCAGATGGTGCTGGAACTAAATCTTCCCTGGCCTATGTTTACTGGAAAGAAACCGGTGACATTAGTGTATGGCACGGTGTGGCGCAGGATGCGATTGTGATGAATACGGATGATCTTTTGTGTGTTGGTGCAACGGAAAATATTTTGCTTTCTTCTACGATTGGAAGAAATAAAAATCTGATTCCTGCTGAGGTAATATCTGCCATAATTAACGGAACAGAAGATGTTTTGGCGGAATTAAGAAAATACGGAATCGGGATTTACTCGACGGGAGGGGAAACAGCAGATGTGGGGGATCTGGTACGCACCATTATTGTTGATTCTACAGTGGTCTGCCGGATGAAGCGCAGCGAGGTAATTGATAATGGCCGTATCCAGGCGGGAGATGTAATTGTCGGTCTGGCTTCTTCCGGCCAGGCTATCTATGAAAAGGAATACAACGGAGGAATGGGCAGCAATGGGCTCACTTCGGCCCGGCATGATGTGTTTGAAAAAAGTGTAGGAGATAATTACCCGGAGAGTTTTGATGCGGGGATCCCTGCCGAATTGGTTTATTCGGGAGGTGTGAAATTAAGTGATGAAATAGCGGTTAATGATCAGTTACCGGATACGGAATTCTTTTCTGTGAAAGCTGGAAAATTGGTTCTTTCTCCAACGCGGACGTATGCCCCTATTGTTAAAAAAATTCTGGATAATTATCGCTCCCAGATACATGGAATAATTCATTGCAGTGGTGGTGCTCAAACCAAGGTGCTCCATTTTGTAGATCAGTTGCACATTATTAAAGATAATTTATTTCCTCTTCCGGCTCTCTTTCGTCTGATTCAAAAGCAAAGTAAAACGGGATGGAAAGAAATGTATCAGGTGTTTAACATGGGGCATCGAATGGAATTATATGTTCCTGCTTCTCTGGCTTCTGAGATCATTGCCGTTTCCAAATCATTTCAGGTGGATGCGCGGATTGTGGGGCGGGTGGAAGAAGCGGTTTCCAAAAAGCTTACGATCAGATCGGAGTTTGGCGAGTTTACCTATTAGCGACCCTGTCTTTTTTTAATAATTATTTTTTATAAATTAAAATTGTGTTAGAAAAATTAGCAGACATAGAAAAGCGTTGGAAGGATGTAGAACTTCAGTTAGCGGATCCTAAGGTAATCGCGGATATGAGGCTTTTTACCAAGCTTAACAGGGAGTATAAACAGTTAAAGGAAATTGTTGAGACCTATTATTTGTACCGGGGTGTTATTTCGAACATTGTTTTTAATAAAAAGGTGTTGAATGAAGAAAAGGATGATGAATTAAAGCAAATGGCAAAAGCAGATTTACTAGAGCTGGAAGGTAAAAAAAATCAGATGGAAACGGCCATTCGTGAGATGCTGGTTCCAAAGGATCCGGAGGACATCCGCAATGCAATTGTGGAGGTGCGAGCAGGGACTGGTGGCGATGAGGCGAGTCTTTTTGCAGGTGAGCTGTACCGTATGTATGTAAGGTTTTGTGAAAATAAAGGGTTCAAAATTGAGTTGGTGGATATTTCAGATGGTACAGTAGGTGGGGTTAAGGAAGTTGCTTTTAATGTGATCGGAGATAATGCCTTCGGGACATTAAAGTTTGAATCGGGTGTACACCGTGTGCAGCGGGTTCCGGAAACGGAACAACAAGGCCGTGTGCATACATCTGCTGCGACGGTTGTTGTTCTCCCCGAAGCGGATGAGGTGGACATACAAATAAGCCCGGCTGACCTGGAGGTTACTACCTCCCGTTCAGGTGGTGCAGGTGGACAAAATGTAAATAAGGTGGAAACCAAAGTTCAGCTTACACACAAACCCAGTGGTATTGTTATCACCTGTCAGGTGGAGCGTTCTCAGCATGGAAACCGGGAGCGGGCGATGCAAATGCTGCGAAGTAAACTGTATGAAATCGAATTGCAGAAACAACACGACTCGGTGACAAAACGCCGGAAAACTATGGTTTCAACAGGTGACCGGTCGGAAAAAATCAGAACCTATAATTATCCTCAAAATCGGGTGACGGATCATCGTATCAATCTGACGAGCTATAACCTCACCGGCTTTGTAAACGGAGATATTCAGGAGTTTATTGATGCACTCCATGTAGCAGAGAATGCGGAGCGTCTAAAAGAAGGAGGAGTGGGGGTATGAGTCGCCAGCAGCTTTTTGAACGTATAAAACGGAAGAAGTCTTTTCTTTGTATCGGCCTGGATACAGATATTGAGAAGCTCCCGAAAGGAATAGAGCGGTCTTCTAAAGGAATTGTTGAATTTAATAAACGGATTATTGATGCTACTCAGCACCTGTGCGTAGCCTACAAACCCAATGTCGCTTTTTATGAATGTCTCGGTTCGGAAGGGTGGAAGGCTCTGGAAGAAACCATGGAGTATATTCATAAAAATTGTCCAGATATTTTTACAATTGCGGATGCAAAACGCGGTGATATTGGCAATACCTCTGACCTTTATGCACGTGCTTTTTTTGAACGGATGAGTTTTGATTCCGTTACTGTAGCCCCTTATATGGGAGAGGATTCCGTTAAGGCGTTTACCGGGTATAAAAACAAATGGGTGATTCTCCTGGCCTTGACTTCGAATAAGGGGGCGGAGGATTTCCAACTCCAGGAATTAACCCCTCCTCCTGGCGAAGAAAAGAGAAAATTGTTTCAGCAGGTCCTTCATGTTTCTCGAAAATGGGGGACTGCGGAAAATGTGATGTATGTTGTCGGAGCTACCCGACCTGAAATGATTGCGGAGGTAAGGAAGCTGGTTCCGGATCATTTTTTGCTGATCCCGGGTGTTGGTGTACAGGGTGGAAGCCTTGCAGATGTTGCCAAATACGGAATGAATAAGCAATGTGGACTACTCGTCAATGTTTCCCGTAGTCTTATTTATGCGGGGAACGACACCTCCTTTGCACAAAAAGCAAAGGAAGAAGCTGAAAAGGTACAAGTGGAAATGGAAGCACTCCTTTCAGGAAATCTGTAAGGAATTTTATTTAGAAACCGGACTTTCGGCTTTTTCAACCTTATCTAGTACTTTCTTCTCAGCAATACGGGCACTTTTACCAGTGAGTGCACGGAGGTAAAATAATTTGGCTCTGCGAACAACTCCTTTTTTGTTCACTTCAATTTTATCTATGAAGATCGATTGCAAAGGGAATACGCGTTCCACTCCAATTCCATTGGATATTTTCCGAACGGTAAAAGACTGTCCCGATCCCTGTCCCTTGCGTTGGATAACAACGCCTGTGTATTGCTGAATACGTTCTTTTTCGCCTTCTTTGATTTTATAGTGAACGGTAACGGTATCTCCGGCTTTAAATTCGGGAAGTTTGCCTTCTGCAAACATTTCTTTTTCGACAAATCTGATCGAATCCATATCTTTAATTTTTAAATGAAATTCTGTAAAAAGGGATGCAATGTTAGCACTTTCGCCTCAATTTACCAAATAATTACCTATTTTTAAATTCATGGAAGAGGAAAGGAAAAAACGATTTGAGACAGATTCGGGCATTGAAATTAAACGTATTTACCCAAAACAGGATTTTCCGGAGGAACAGCCTGGGGACTATCCTTTTACAAGAGGGATTCAGCCAACGATGTACCGAAGCAAACTCTGGACGATGCGCCAGTATGCCGGTTTTTCGACGGCTGAAGAGTCCAATAAACGGTATCATTATTTGCTGAAAAACGGAACTACGGGTTTGTCGGTTGCGTTCGATCTTCCTACACAGATTGGTTATGATTCGGATCATGCCATGTCCGAAGGAGAGGTTGGTAAGGCAGGTGTGGCGATCGATTCATTAAGGGATATGGAACTCTTATTTGACGGTATTAAACTGGAGGAGATTACCACCTCCATGACCATCAATTCAACGGCTTCTATTTTACTGGCTATGTATATTGCCCTGGCTAAAAAGCAGGGAGCCGATTTAAAGAAAATATCCGGTACGATTCAGAATGATTTACTGAAAGAATATGCTGCGCGCGGAACCTATATTTATCCGCCAAAAGCTTCCATGCGTATCATTACGGATATTTTTGAATATTGCAGCAAGGAGGTTCCCAAATGGAATACGATTTCTATTTCGGGTTACCATATCCGGGAAGCAGGTTCAACGGCCGTGCAGGAACTGGCGTTCACGCTTTCCAATGGTAAGGCTTATTTGAAAGCGGCTATAGATAAGGGCCTGGACATTAATGTATTTGCAAAAAGGCTTTCGTTTTTTTTTAATGCGCATAATAACTTATTTGAGGAGGTTGCCAAATTTCGTGCTGCCCGCAGGATGTGGGCTAAAATAAGTAAAGGGTTGGGAGCGACCGATCCCCGGGCCCAGATGCTTCGCTTTCATACGCAAACAGGGGGGGCCACATTAACTGCCCAGCAGCCTCAGAATAACATTGTGCGGGTTACCATTCAGGCCTTGTCTGCTGTATTGGGAGGGACACAATCATTGCATACCAACGGATTTGATGAAGCAATTGCCTTGCCGACGGAGAATGCTGCCCGGATTGCATTACGTACGCAGCAAATAATTGGTTTTGAAAGTGGGGCTGCTGATACAGTCGACCCATTAGCAGGTTCTTATTTTGTGGAAACGCTCACAAATGAGGTGGAGGAGCAGGCCTGGGAGTATATTCATAAAATTGATGCTATGGGCGGTTCGGTAAGTGCCATTGAACAAGGTTATTTACAACAGGAGATCGCTGCTTCTGCGTATAAATACCAAAATGAAATTCAAAAAAATGAAAAAATAATTGTGGGAGTAAATAAGTTTGAAGTGGAGGAAAAGCCGTTTGATGATATTCTGAGAATTGACGATTCCATCCGGCAACAGCAAATAGAGAAAATAAATAAGGTAAAAGCGGAACGGAATAATGAAAAAGTAAAGGCTCTTTTAGCGCGACTGGAATCGGAGGCTCTTGGGGAAACGAACCTGATGCCGGTTATACTTGAATCCTGTGAACAATATGCTACGCTTGGAGAAATAGCGGATGTGCTGAGAAAGGTGTTCGGTGAATATAAAAGCTAATAAAGAAAAAGGATATAGCAGAACTATTTTGATCTGCTATACGTATAACTGATTATGGGGCTCCATCCGCATACACGCCGGTTTTTCAGAATAGTGGCTTTTCCATTGCTGTTTTTGCTTGTGCTGTGGTCGATCCGGTTTGTAGACGATGTATTCGATCTTAACCTGATCCGCTGGGGTATATTCCCGCGCAGGCTATCGGGTCTTGCAGGTATTTTATTCGGCCCTCTTATTCATGCCAATTACCTGCATTTGATGTCCAATACGGTTCCCCTATTGTTCCTTGGATTGATTATGTTTTATTTTTACAGGGAAGTGGCTTTTACGGTATTTTTCTGGGTTTATTTTTCTACGGGGATCTGGGTTTGGCTGGCAGGCCGAGAAGCCTATCATGTTGGCGCAAGTGGACTGATTTACAGTTTTGTCTGTTTTTTATTTTACAGTGGCATTTTCCGCAGGCGAAGAAGTTTAATGGCAATTTCTTTACTGATGATATTTTTATACGGTAGCCTGATCTGGGGGATTTTTCCGTTTCAACAAAAAATATCCTGGGAATCTCACTTATTGGGCGCGGTGGCTGGTTTTGTAATTGCTTTCTTTCTCCGGAAAGAAGGTCCTCAGCGCGAAAAATATGAATGGGAAGATGAACCGGATAATGAGCTGGAAGAGTTACCGGATCCGCCATTTAGTCCTTCTGAACCGACTATCCTTTATCTCTACAAACCACTTGACGCTTCTTCTGAGGTGGAGGCTTAACGATTAATATCTGGCCTGTTTACGGATTTACAGCTACCTTAGCGGGATGAACTATTTATCGGTGGAGAATCTGTCAAAGGCATACGGAAGTAAGGTTTTATTTGACAGTATAAGTTTTGGGATCAGTCGGGGACAAAAAATGGCCCTGGTAGCCAAGAATGGGGCTGGTAAGACCACTTTACTCAAAATTATCGGGGGGATTGAAATAGCAGATAAGGGGAGTGTCACCCTTCGCAAGGACATTACAAAAGCTTACCTGGAACAGGAACCCAGGCTGAATGATAGTTTGACGGTGATGGAGGCAGTACTGGAATCTGAAAATCCCATAACGAATGCGATCAAGAATTATGAAAAGGCTATTTATGCAGTAGAGCATACAAATTCGGCAGCTGATGGTGAAGCTCTGCAAAATGCAATGGCGCAAATGGATGTTCTGAATGCCTGGGATTATGAACTCCGGATAAAACAGATTCTTTCCCGTTTGAAAATACCTGAGTTAACGCAACTTGTTTCCACTTTGTCGGGGGGACAACGTAAGCGCGTGGCTCTTTCCAGGATATTAATATCAGAGCCTGACCTGGTGATTATGGATGAACCAACCAATCACCTGGACCTGGAAATGATCGAGTGGCTCGAAAATTTTCTAACGAACAAGGATATTACTTTGTTAATCGTAACGCACGATCGTTATTTCCTGGATAGGGTTTGTACGGAAATTATCGAGATAGAAGATGGCAACCTTTACCCCTATGCCGGAAATTTTTCTTATTTCGTTGAACGAAAAGCAGAGCGGGAAGCTGTGGAAAACAGTGAAGTGGACAAGGCCCGTAATTTATATAAACGGGAACTGGAGTGGGTTCGTAAAATGCCCAGAGCCCGGGGAACGAAAGCGAAATATCGGGTGGATGCTTTTGAGGATGTGAAGGAAAAGGCCCTTGGAAAGAAAAACCAGGAACAATTGGATTTGAGTGTGAAGATGACACGTATGGGGGGAAAGATCCTTGAACTTATTGGCCTTACTAAATCATTTCCACCGAAAAAGATCCTGGATAAATTTTCGTATGTTTTTAAACGTGGCGAAAAGATCGGGATTATGGGCCAGAATGGTGTAGGAAAGAGCACCTTCCTGAATATTATACAAGGTCTTGAATCGCCTGATTCGGGAAAAATACAAACGGGGGAGACCATTGTATTTGGCTATTATTCACAAAAGGGATTGAAATTGAATGAGGATAAACGTGTGATTGAAGTGGTCAAGGATATTGCAGAATTTATTCCTCTGGCGGATGGTTCCAAGCTTTCTGCCTCTCAACTATTGCTTCGCTTCCAGTTCAGCGGAGATATGCAGTACAGTTTTGTTTCTAAATTGAGTGGGGGCGAAAAACGCAGATTGTATTTACTGACGGTATTGATCAAAAATCCCAATTTTCTAATCCTGGATGAACCGACAAATGACCTGGATATTCTGACCTTGTCTGTTCTGGAAGATTTTTTGCAAAGTTTTGGAGGTTGTATGCTGATCGTAACTCATGACCGTTATTTTATGGATAAACTTATTGAGCACATGTTCGTTTTTGAAGGAGATGGTGTTATTAAGGACTTCCCGGGAACATACACGGCTTATCGGTCCTGGAAGGACGATCAGCTCCGTCAGCAAAAGGTTCCCGTACTGCCGAAAGCTGAAGAAAAGAAGCCTGCGCCTGACGTGAAAGAAGAAAGTGGTGTCAAAAAAAAGGCTACGTTTAAAGAGAAGTTTGAGTTTGAACAATTGTCGAAGGATCTGGAAAATCTGGAAATTGAAAAGGTACAATTAACGGAAAGTCTGAATGATACATCACAAGCTCCTGATGAGATTCTTAAAAAAGGTCATCGGCTGGGAGAACTTATTTGTCAACTGGAAGAAAAAACGCTTCGTTGGCTTGAATTGTCAGAATTAATCTGAATTTGAAAGAAGTATTAGGTGGAAATGCTGTTTAACAAAGATTGCAATTCCTGACTTTTATCCGGGTAGCCGAGTTTTTCATAGGAGTTGATCAGGTTGCGGATCAACCGTTTAATAATGTCCAGGTTAGAACAGGCATTGTAATGTTCGGCCAGGGGTTTCATTTTTAATTGTTTCAGGAAAGCATCAATTTCTTTTCTTCCGAAAACGGCTCCCCTGCTAAAAGGATTGATGTAAAATAGAATCGGAGAGCTGTCATTTTTTGCTGAAGGTTGCAGAAAATCATTTTCATCCCGGTAGGCTAATACAAAATGTTCGGGGAGATTTACACCGTATATCGGAAGTGCGAGGCTTTGTGCGATTATTGCATAGATAATGGAAAGGGATAAAGGGTTTCCTTTTTTGCTTTCGATTACATTATTAATGTAACTGTTTTGTGGAGCATAATAATTAACGGTATTACCACTGTACTGGTGGACGTCAAAAAGAATATGATTGATGACACGGGTTCTTTCAAGGGCTGTCAGATTATCGTTCAGCTCCAGCCAGATATCATGTTTTATTTGTTCGAGTTGTTTGTTGAGCTTAGCTGTATCCAGGTCGGGGTACTGGTATCTCGCTACCAGTAAAGCTCCTTCTAAAAGGGTGTGCTCATTATTCTTAGACCAGTGCCGCAGCTCTTCGGCAATTTTTTGAAATTGTATGGTGTGAATAATGTTTTCAATGCGTGTCTGCAGCAATGGATTAAAAGAGTGTTCCCAGGCATTTTCCAATACGGGTATAACGTCCTGACCAAGAGAAACAATTTTTGTTTTAATATGAGAAAAGACTCCTTCGTCGGGATCGTCCAACAGACTTATCAAGGCATTGAGTTCGTTCGGATTCATCATCAGCTGGCTACAAAGGTAGCTGGTAATGCCCTGTTTAAAAAGCTGATCTATAAAGTTTTAAGAAGGAGGATGTTGAAATAGTTTTTTGAAATACCTGTTGATTGATTGTAAAATATTGTAAATCAGTATATTATTACTATTATTTGAAAATTCACTAACTTTGTTCCCGTAACTAATAATTGAAGGTTATGTCAAAGAAAAAAATTTTGGTTCCGGTTGATTTTTCTGATCAGTCGCTTATTGCTCTTGATCAAAGTTATAATCTTGCAAGGGAATATAAAGCGGAGATAACATTGTTGTATATCATTGAGGATAATGGATTTATTTCCAAATTTTTTTCCAAGCAACAGGATGAGGATATAAAAAAGCAGGTGGAGGAAAATCTGATAAAGCTGGCGACGGATGTCGAAAAGAAAACAGGAATTCATGTGAATACCATGGTGGCCCGTGGAACGGTTTATGAAAAGATTGCGGAAGTGGCAGACATGATCAATGCGCTTTTTATTATTATGGGTGCTAACGGGACGATTAATATGCGGAAGAAGTTTATCGGATCGAATGCATTGCGCGTTGTCCGAGAAGCAAATGTGCCGGTAATTACCATCCGTGGTCAGCATCACCGTAATGGGTGTAAAAATATTGTGCTTCCGCTTGATCTGACAAAGGAAACTCGCGAGAAAGTAAACTTCGCGCTGGAACTTGCCAAGCTTGGGGATGGTTCTGCTATCCGTATTGTATCGGTGCTGTTTACCACAGATGAATTTGTTGTGAACCGGCTGACCCGCCAGTTGCAACAGGTGAAGACCTTTATTGAAAAAGAAGGGGTTGAATGTACGGCAGAAATTCTTAAAGGTAAAAGAGGTGATGAATCGCTTTCCGAAAGTATCATAAAATATGCTCATAAAGTAGAGGGTGATCTGTTGATGATCATGACCCAGCAAGAGGTTGATTTTACTCAGCGTTTTATAGGATCTTCCGCGCAGGAGATTATCAATAATTCGGATATTCCTGTGATCAGTATTATTCCTTCCATGAAGCGAAATATTGTATTTAAGCCTTATTAGAATAGCTTTCCCGATATAAATAAATGCATATACGCTCTGAATGAATTTTAAAAAAGCTGGTGTCAAAAAAATAGTTATTCCGATTGATTTTTCTGAGACTGCTTTGCTGGCAATTGAGCATGCTGCATTTATGGCCAAACTATACCAGGCGGATCTTCTTCTGGTTCATATTGTTGAACATAATTGGCAGAGTTTTAGTATTGTAGCTCCGGAAATAAAATTTGAACTTCCTGGCAATATTTTCAGCCTGATTGAAACTAAATTGCAGGATATTGCAGAAAGGATCAGGGCCGATTATGGTGTGAATGCATCTACTTTGAGTACGGAAGGAGTCGTTTGTGAAGAGATTGTAGAGCTGGCCAGGACAGAAAAGGCGGATCTTATTGTTATGGGTACGCATGGGGTTTCGGGTTTCGCTGAAGTATTTATGGGAAGTAATTCCTTTAGGGTGGTTACCTTAAGCCCTTGTCCTATATTAACTGTTCAGACACATTCCCGTCGTGTGGGTTTCTCGGAAATTTTATTGCCAATTGATAATTCCAGGCATTCCCGTCAAAAAGTTAAATACACTGCTGAGCTGGCTAAACAGTATGGAGCAAGAATAAATATTCTGGGTTTGCTGGAAGAGGACGATCGGGGAGATCTTGATAAATTTGAGAAGAAAGTTGAACAGGTGAGGATTTTTATAGAAAGTTGCGGTATTCAAGTTACAGTACATAAGAGGATTGGCGGAAACCTTGCCAGGAATACCCTGGAATTTGCGAAATTGAATAATGCGGATCTTATCGTAATTATGACGGATCAGGAGGAAAATTTTACGGGTTCCTTTCTTGGACCATATGCTCAGCAGATTGTTAATCATTCCTGGATTCCGGTTCTGAGTTTTAAACCTATTGAAGTGGATGAAAATATTTCCTGGGCTCAACCCTATAATTAATGTTTAGAGGCTGTTCAAAATTTATCTAATAATTTGATTGAATTGATATTCAGTAAGTTAGTTTTTTACCTGAAAAGTACATTGTTTTTTCATCTTTTCGGTTAAACCTTTGGGATGTTTAATTGTCAAACTGCACAGAAACCATAAAAAACGCACTATACTATGAAAAAAATAATCCGAATATCAGGCGCCGCAATTTTGATGCTATCGGCAGCTGCAATTATTTCTTCCTGCAATAAGAACAGGGACACGACCACAACTCCTGATGATACGGCTACACAAACTCAAAATGCGAGTGATGAAGCGCGTGTTAATAATGAACTTGAGAATGCGACTGGTGATGCGAATACTGCTCTTTCCAGCACGTCTTCGGTTTCGGGAAGACTAAGTGGTATGGAAGGAACGCTTAGCTTGCCATGTGATGTGAAGCTTCGGGTTGATTCTGTGAATGGTATTTTAACTTTAACATATGATGATACCGTTTATTGTAATGGTGTTAACTGGAGGTCTGGTACTATTCAGATACAATTATTGAATTATAAAGCCGGCTGGAAATGGAGAACTCCAGGAGCTACTGTTCAGTTGACATTTAATAATTATATGGTGAAAAGGCATTCGGATAGTAAAACGATTACATTCAATGGTACTAAAACTATAGAGAATGTAAATGGAGGATTATTAAGGGATTTGCCTTCACCTGATTCGACTATTGTACATAAGATTCGCGCTAATAATCTTACCATAACTTTTGATGATGGAACTCAGCGTAAGTGGTCTGTGGCCCGTACCAAGACCTGGCGTTATATGTCGTCTCTTCAAGCGTATCAAATATCTGTAAGCGGAGATACAACTTTCGGAGGTCTTCATAATGTCGTAATGTGGGGAACAACCCGTTTAAACTCATCTTTCAATCTTCAGTTCACCAGTCCTATTGTTTCTAATTCTGTTTGTGGCTGGTATAGACCAACATCCGGGGTGGCTGTACTAAGTGGTATTTCAAATTCGATAAGTGAAACGTTTGGAGTTAATCAGGATGGCACCGCTTATACCGGTTCTACTGCATGCGGAGCATATGGTTATAAATTTAACTGGACCAATGCCGCAGGTGCTGCAAGGCAAGTGGTTCTTCCATACTAAGAATACCGTATTTAAAAGAGTAAGGGCCGCCTAATAAGCGGCCTTTCTTTTGAGCTTAGCATTTATAAAATGTTTTTTTGTTAAATTTGAGCTGCTGACCTTAAACGGATTTTATACATGTGTGCATTTATATGAATGCTGTGATTAAACAACGTGTATTCCTCCTGTTGTGTTTGTTATTCTCAACTTTGATCTTTTCTCAAAGTGACCTGAAACTTCCATCCAATGCCGACCCTGCTGTTGCGGATGAGCTTTTTAGCAATAATAATTTTACGGAGGCACTTAGAAATTACCTTGCTTTACTTAAAAAAGAACCTAAAAATGAAAAGTATATTTATCGTACAGGGATTTGTTATCTGAATTCCAATATCAATAAGGCGAAAGCTATTTCTTACCTGGAGACCAGTTCAAAGTCGGATAAATCAGATCATGATACCTGGTTTTATCTTGGCAAAGCATATCATTATGCTGGTCGTTTTGATGATGCGCTGAAGGCGTTTACTAATTATAAGGAATCAGGGAAGGGTAGCTCTGATAACAGAAAGCAGGTTGACCGTTATATACAATATTGTTCCAATGGAAAGGAGTTGGTTAAATTTCCGCTGAATGTGAGTTTTAAAAACCTGGGTAAAAATGTCAATTCTCCTTACCCTGATTACCAGGCTTTTGTTCCGGAGGATGAGTCTTACCTGGTATTCACAACGCGAAGAAAGGAGGGTGGTGGACAGCAGGGTCCTGATGGTACATACGGTGCATCTGTGTTTGTTTCAAAGGTGACAAACGGGGAATTCGGAAAGGCTAAAAGTATTGGTCCGCCGATCAATACAGGGGATGGTGATGAAGAGGTAGTGGGATTGTCTCTTTCGGGTGATATTATGATATTGGTCTATGATAATGCAGTAAGTTTTGCAGATCTTTTTATTTCGTACGCGGATAAAAAAATGAATTTCAAAAAAGCGGAAGCCCTGGACAAAAATATTAATTCGAGTGCGCAGGAAATTGCGGCATCCATATCTCCGGATGGTATGACGCTTTATTTTACCAGCACCCGGCCGGGTGGGTACGGAGGAAGTGATCTTTACTTATCTCATAAGTTGCCAAATGGTTCCTGGGCGCTTGCCCAGAATTTAGGTCCTGAAATTAATACGGCGGATGATGAGGATTTTCCGAATATTTCCCCAGACGGAGAAACGCTTTATTTTAGTTCAACGGGCCATACCAGCATGGGTGGCTATGATATTTTTAAGGCTAGTTGGAGTGAACTAGCCCATAAATGGACGAATATAAAAAATATAGGTTATCCTATCAATACGCCGGATGATGATATGAATCTCCGGCTTTCGGCAAATGGGAAGTACGGTTATATTGCGGCATTGAAAGAGGGTGGTTTTGGGGATCTGGATATTTACCGGGTAGATTTTAATGACCTGGAACCTAAGTATTCGCTTATTAAAGGTTGTCTGTTATCGGCTGATTCCTCTGAAAAGCTTAATTACGGAAAAGTTCAGATAGCTGTTACCGATATGAAAAGCAAGGATACGTATGGTAATTATACACCCAATGCCCTGTCTGGAAAATATGTTATGATCTTACCTCCGGGAGAGTATACCATTAATATTGATATTGCCGGCTTTGAAAAGTATTCTGAAAAATTGGTGGTGGCGGATAAAGTGGGTTCCCGGCAGGAAATTGAAAAGAATATTGTTGTTTTGCCTACGGGTTACATCAAACAACCTAAGGCAGTTGTTTCTCCCGGAACTAAGCCGAAAATCAAATAGGTATATGTACCGATATTTTATCAAACCTGTTTTTTTTCTTTTTTCTCCGGAAACGATTCATAGGATTGTTTTTAAAACTTTGAAAATAGTGTTTGCTATTCCGGGGTTTGGGCGATTGATGCGTTTTTTTTATGCGGTGAACGATAAAAGACTGGAAAGAAAAGTATTCGGATTGATCTTTCGGAATCCTGTTGGTCTTGCTGCGGGTTTTGATAAGGATGCGAAACTCTTTGAAGAGCTTTCCTGTTTTGGTTTTGGATTTATTGAGATTGGTACGGTTACGCCTATTGCTCAGCCGGGGAATGAAAAGCCGCGTATGTTCCGGCTAGTGGAGGATGAAGCACTGATCAACCGGATGGGCTTTAACAATGAAGGAGCGGATGCTGCTGCCGGACGCCTGAAGAAAAGAAAGAGCGCTGTTCTCATTGGTGGTAATATCGGGAAAAATAAACTGACCTCTAATGAAGAGGCTGTCAGGGATTATGAAAAATGTTTTGAAATTTTGTTTGAGCGGATAGACTTTTTTGTTGTCAATGTAAGTTCGCCGAATACTCCAGGATTACGTGCCTTGCAGGAGAAAGGACCTTTAACCAGGCTTTTGCTTCATCTGAATAGATTAAATTCACAAAAAAAATCAAGAAAACCAATCCTTCTTAAAATTGCCCCTGATCTCAACAATGAACAATTAGATGATATTGTGTCTATCGTTGCAGAAACAAAAATTGATGGGGTGATAGCGACCAACACTACAATTGAGAGAACCGGGCTTAATACGAAGGCTGCTGCCCTTGATGTTATCGGAAATGGTGGATTGAGTGGCAGACCTCTGTCAAAAAGAAGTACGGAGGTTGTTCAGTATTTATCGGATAAGTCTATGGGCTCATTTCCGATTATAGCTGTTGGTGGGATACATTCTGCGGAAGATGCGTTGGAAAAATTGGAGGCAGGGGCGAGTCTTGTTCAGGTATACACGGGCTTCGTTTATGAAGGTCCGGGTATTGTAAAGCGTATTAACAAAGCTATTCTGAAAAAGTATGATCGGTAAATCTGAAGTTCAAACGGTTTACAATAGAATAAGTCCGGAATTCATATCGGCAGTTAAAAAAATTGTCGGGGATGCGTATGTATTTGCCGATCCGGAAATTTTGTACAATTATTCACATGATGAAACAGAGGACCTGAGCTATCTGCCTGAACTTGTAGTGAAGGCAAGGACTGCTCTGGAAGTTTCGGAATTGCTGAAACTTTGCAATATTGAAAAGATACCGCTTACTCCCAGGGGTGCGGGTACTGGTTTAAGTGGGGCTGCATTGCCGGTATTTGAGGGACTTGTTTTATCTATGGAGCGCTTTGACCGGATATTGGAAATTGATGAGCGCAACCTTCAGGCGATTGTTGAGCCCGGTGTTATTAATGAGGTATTTCAAAATGCGGTAAAGGAGAAGGGGTTGTTTTATCCTCCTGATCCGGCCAGTAAGGGTAGTTGTTTTCTGGGCGGCAACCTAGCCATGTCTTCGGGAGGTCCGAAGGCAGTGAAGTACGGGGTTACCAGGGAGTATGTGCTGAATATGGAGGTGGTGCTGCCAACAGGTGAAATAATCTGGACAGGTGCGAACGTGCTGAAAAATTCTACAGGTTATAATCTTACCCAGCTGATGGTAGGGAGTGAAGGGACGTTGGGCGTTATTACGAAAATTGTTTTTAAACTTATTCCGCTGCCCGGTAAAACTATTTTAATGCTCGTGCCTTTTTTCTCAGCGGAAAAGGCTTGTGAATCGGTCTCTGCGGTGTTTAAGGCTGGAATTGTTCCGAGTGGAATGGAATTTATGGAGCGGGATGCTATCGACTGGGCTTTAAAGTATGTGGAGGGAATTTCGATATCGATTCAGCCAGAGGTAAAGGCACATTTACTAATTGAGTTAGATGGGAATGATCTGGAAGTGATGATGCGGGATGCCGAAAGGATAAGTGTCATCATGGCTCAGTTTGAGTGTGGTGAAATTTTATTTGCGGATACGGAGGAACAGAAAGAAAATTTATGGAAGATGCGCAGAAAGGTTGGGGAAGCGGTAAAATCCAATTCGGTTTATAAGGAAGAAGATACGGTTGTGCCCAGAGCTGAGTTGCCGAAGTTGTTGAAGGGCGTTAAGGAAATCGGGAAGAAATATGGCTTTCAATCTGTCTGCTACGGACATGCGGGGGATGGAAATTTGCATGTGAATATTATTAAGGGAAATTTGAGTGATGAGGTTTGGAAGAATGAATTGCCAAAAGGAATCCGTCAATTGTTTGAACTCTGTGTTCAATTAGGTGGAACGATCTCCGGTGAACATGGCATCGGGTGGGTTCAGAGGGCTTATCTGGATGTAGTTTTTACTCCTAAGTCCATTGAACTTCAGAAGGGAATTAAGAAGTTATTTGATCCGAATAGTATTCTGAATCCGGGGAAGATATTTTTGTAGGGTATGTTCATTTATTCACTTCTCGTCTTTAATTTTTTATTGAATTTATGATCGCTTCGCGATTATTCACTTCTCATCTTTAAATTTTATTGAGTTTATGATCGCTTCGCGATTCTTTTGCTTACAATTAATTGTCGTGAATTGGAGTTTTTCTTGATTAGAATTAATGCTTAATTTGGGGAGGACTTTCTCTTTTCCCTCTTTTATAGATCACTAAGCCATTGAGGAAATTGCGGAGGATCTGGTCGCCGCAGGGTTTGTAGTTCGGATGGTCTTCGTTCCGGAAGAATGCACCGAGCTCTGTTTTACTTACTTTAAAATCTACGAGTTTTAATATTTCTATAATATCGTCATCCCTTAAATACAAGGCAACGCGCAATTTTTTCAGAATGTCGTTGTTACTCATCGTTCTTCATATTGTGAAATACATTCTGCACATCATCATCGTCTTCCAACAGGTCAATCAGTTTTTGTACTTCTGCGGCTTGTTCAGGTGTTACTTCTTTAAAGGTATTAGGGATTCTTTCTGTTTCGGAGGAGATAACGGTAATCTTTTTTTCTTCCAGAGCCTTCTGCATTTTTCCAAATTCATTGAAAGGAACGGTGATCACTACTTTATCTTCATCCTGATCGATTTCTTCTAAACCATGATCGATGAGTTCAAATTCGAGTTCTTCCAGGTTTCTTTTGCCCAATTCAATTTCAAATATGCCCTTGCGGTCGAACATAAAATCCAGAGATCCTGTCTTTCCCAGAGTGCCTTCTCCTTTGCTGAAACAGAGGCGTACGTTGGCTACGGTCCGGGTAGTATTGT
>Ga0206820_1029_pt1 | contig 40228 bp, 37 predicted proteins | sample Alteio_BWOrgCont_84_FD_152857 | JGI IMG/M metagenome (GOLD analysis project Ga0206820, IMG submission 152857) | Enriched cells from forest soil in Barre Woods Harvard Forest LTER site, Petersham, Massachusetts, United States -... | ecosystem: Environmental > Terrestrial > Soil > Temperate forest >...
TAATCAATTCCTACGGTCAGCTAAATCAGGGAAAATTTAAAATAATCGGCAAAATTGAAAAACAGCTTCGGACTAATATGTTTGAAGATGAATGGAAAGTATTAACGGAGGAAATTAAATATGAACCAAATACCAAAACTGAAATAGAAATCATTCGGCGATTTAGAATTTTCATAATTATTGTCGGCATATTTGAGTTCATTTACTTTGCTTATAAACTGAATGTAATATTTCCATTCTGTAACTGTTAAATAAAACCATAAATGGGGAACAAGAGAATTTTCACAAGTTTTGCGATTGAGGACGCAACAAATAAAATGCTTTTTATTGGTCAGGCAAGACATGCCAAAGTTCCGTATGATTTTACGGATATGTCAATTAACGAACCTTTTGATAGTGCGTGGAAAACAAAATGTCGTGCCAAAATACAGGGTTGTGATGGTGTAATTGTTCTCATTAGCAAACATCTTAAAAAAGCAGAGGGAGCATTGTGGGAAATTAATTGTGCGAAAGACGAAGGCATTCCATTACTTGGAGTTTATATGGCTGGTTGCGATTCTTCTAATTCTCCAAAGGAAATGGACGGAATTAAAAAAATCACTTGGACTTGGGCAGGAATTGCAGAATTTGTAAACGGATTATAGAACAATCAGAATCGTTAAATGAACTGATAAATAAATGAAAAACTTCAAGGAAACAGCCAACTTCATCTGGTCAATCGCTGACCTGTTGCGTGGCAATTACAAGCAGAGCGATTACGGAAAGGTTATTCTACCTCTGGTCGTACTTCGGCGTTTGGACTGCGTACTGGAAAAAACCAAGGACAAGGTTCTTGCCAAATACGATGACCTCAAAAAGAAGAAGATTAAGACCATTGACCCCATCCTGAACAAAACGGCTGGCTTCAACTTCCACAACAGGAGCAAGTTTAATTTTGACAAACTAATTGCAGACCCCAATAACATAGCTCCCAACCTGCGGAACTACATCAACGGGTTTTCAGATGATGCCAGGGAAATAGTAGAACAGTTTCAGCTTGACGTTCAGATAAATAAAATGGATGAAGAAAACCTGCTATTTCAGGTTATGAAAAGATTTCAGGAAATTGACCTACATCCAGACAAAGTGAGCAGTATGGAAATGGGTTATCTTTTTGAGGAGCTTATCAGGAAGTTCGCTGAAATAAGTAATGAAACTGCGGGGGAACACTTCACGCCGAGGGAAGTCATCAAATTAATGGTCAACATCCTTTTCCTGAATGACCGTGATATTCTGACAAAGAAAGGCATTGTAAAGACGGTATACGACTGCTGTGCAGGAACAGGCGGGATGTTGAGCATAGCCGAAGAATACCTGAATGAACTCAATAAAGATGCACGTCTTGAAGTCTTTGGTCAGGAGTTAAATCCTGAATCTTACGCCATCTGCAAATCGGATATGATTATCAAAGGACAGAACGCATCCAACATAAAAAAGGGGAACAGCATATCGGAAGACCAGTTGCCGAAGGAGAAATTTGATTACCTGATTACCAATCCTCCTTTCGGTGTGAAATGGCAGAAGATTGAAAAGGCTGTAAAGGACGAACATGAGAAAGAAGGTTTTGGTGGCAGGTTCGGGGCGGGACTGCCTTCTGTCAGCGACGGCTCATTCCTTTTCCTGATGCACCTCATATCCAAGATGAAAACAGAAGGTTCACGGCTTGCGATTGTATTTAACGGTTCTCCGATGTTTTCAGGAAGTCCAAGTACAACGAAGAATGAATCCAGTATACGGCAATGGATTATTGAAAATGATATGTTGGAGGCAGTCGTGGCTCTTCCTGACCAGCTTTTCTATAATACAGGCATTAGCACGTATATCTGGATTGTCTCCAATAACAAGCCGAAGAAGCGGGAAGGCAAAGTCCAACTGATTAACGTAGTGGATTTCTTCAAAAAGATGAGCAAGTCGCTGGGCAACAAGCGAAATGAGTTAAGTGAAGAGCACATTTCCCAGATTACAAGGATTTACGGAGATTTCAGGGAAGGCGAATTCAGCAAGATATTTGACAACGCTGATTTCGGGTATTCAAAGGTTACGGTAGAACGTCCTGAACGAGACAGCAAAGGAAAAATCCTGTTGGATAAGAATGGGAAACCGAAGGCAGATAGCAGTTTGCGGGACACTGAAAATATTCCACTCAAAGAAAACATTGCTGAATACATGAAGCGGGAAGTCCTGCCACACGTTTCTGATGCTTGGATTGACGAAAGCAAAACGAAAGTCGGGTATGAAATCAACTTCACAAAATATTTTTACAAATACAAGCCATTGCGGTCATTGGATATAATAAGAAAAGACATATTGGCTTTGGAGGAAGTAACAGAAGGATTGATAAAGGAGGCGATTGCGTGAAGAAATACGGCACATACAAAGATTCGGGTATAGAATGGTTGGGACAAATACCAAAACATTGGGAAGTAAAGAAGTTGAAATTTTTTGCCAATGTTGTTTTGGGTAAAATGCTAACCAATGATGATAAAGGCGATTATCAATTAAAGCCGTATTTGAGGGCTAAAAATATTGAATGGAATACACCTTACATGGATGATGTTAAGGAAATGTGGTTTTCGGAAAATGAATTAAGACAGTATAGAATAAAAAAGGATGACCTACTGGTAAGTGAAGGCGGGGAAGTAGGCAGAACTTGTATTTGGGCAGATGAATTGGATGAATGTTACATTCAGAATTCTGTCCATAAAGTATCTTTTTTAAATGGCATTAATCCTAAATTCTTCCTAAATCAATTTATTCTTTTTGGTAAGCGGGGACATTTTGATGCAATTGTCAACAGAATAAGCATTGCTCATTTAACCAAAGAAAAAGTGAAAGAAATTTCATTTATATATCCTCCAATTGAAGAGCAACAACAGTTAGCATACTATTTGGACTTCAAAACCAACCAGATTGAAACCCTTATCAGTAACAAAGAGAAACTGATAGAACTTTTAAAAGAAGAGAGAACGGCTATTATCAATCAGGCTGTAACAAAAGGAATAAACCCCAACGTGCCGATGAAGGATAGTGAAATTGAATGGTTGGGGGAAATTCCAAGGCATTGGGAGATAAAGAAGCTGAAATATTTATGTTCATTGATTGGTGAAAAGGTAAAAGAAAAACCCGAATACGTAATTGCTTTGGAAAACATTGAAAGCTGGACTGGCAAAGTGACTGGGCAGGGCGACATTGAAAATATGGAAGGCGATGTCAATCTTTTTAAATCAGGGGATGTATTGTTCAATAAGTTAAGACCCTATTTAGCAAAGGTTGTTCTTGCAAAACAATCAGGTGGCTGTGCAGGTGAGTTATTGGTTTTACGCTCAAATGAAAAAATGCTTCCTGAATTTCTATTTTATAGAATGATTTCGGAAATGGTTATTACAATTGTAGATGGCTCAACGTATGGAACGAAGATGCCCAGAGCAAGTTGGGAAAAATTCATCAGCCAATTACAGTTTCCGTTTCCCAAAAAAGAAGAACAAAAACTTATTGTAGATTATATTGAATCAGAGCAATACCGAATTGACACCATCATCACAAAATCAGAACAAGAAATAGAACTCCTTAAAGAATACAAAACAGCATTAATCTCCGAGGTGGTTACGGGCAAGGTGGATGTGAGAGATGAAGTGACTGCATAAAAAAGAGCGTATGGCAAAAGGCATCCACACTGAACAAACATTTGAGGAAGCGATTGAAAAATCCCTATTGGAATACGGAGGTTACGTTCAGGGACATTCGGACGATTTTGACCCACAAATAGGCATTTTCCCGAAATACATTACCGATTTCCTGAAACTGTCCCAGAAAAAGGAATGGGATAAAATATCGGGAATCCATAAATCAGAGGTGGAATCCAAGGTAGTTCAACGCCTGATAAAGGAGCTTGACCAGAGAGGGACACTGGACGTTATAAGAAACGGATTTACCGATTACGGAGTTAAATTCAGGATGGGCTATTTCCGCCCTGAAACCTATCTGAACCCCGATGCCCACATACAATACGAAAACAATCACTTATCCGTCACCAGACAGCTATTCTATGAGCGTGAAGGCAAAAACTCCTTGGACATGGTGCTTTCTCTTAACGGACTGCCAATCGCTACCATAGAGCTTAAAAATCAATTTACGGGTCAGAATATCCAGAATGCCAAAAAGCAGTACGTTTTTGACCGAGAGCCGTCTGAACCGATATTTCAGTTCAAAAAGAGAAGCCTTGTCCATTTCGCCTTGGATACGGACGAATGTTCTATGACCACCAAGCTGGCTGGCAAAAACACGAAGTATTTACCATTCAATGTGGGATTCAACAACGGGGCGGGAAATCCCCCGAATAAAAACGGATATAGAACCGCTTATCTATGGGAATACGTCTGGGCAAAGGACAGCTTCTTGGACATAATCGGAAAATTCCTGCATATCAGCACCGAAGATTTTGAAATGAACGGGGTTAAGAAGCAGAAGGAAATAATTATCTTTCCCCGTTTCCATCAGATGCAGGTTGTCAGGGAACTTTCCAAAGATGCCAGGCTTACGGGAGCAGGAAAGAATTATCTAATTCAACATTCTGCGGGTTCAGGCAAATCCAATTCAATTGCCTGGCTCTCCTATCGCCTTTCCAGTCTGCATAATGAAAAGGACGAACGGATATTTGATTCCGTTATCGTTGTAACTGACAGGAAAATATTGGATAACCAGTTACAGAACACCATCTATCAGTTTGAACACAAGGACGGCGTGGTACAGAAAATAGATAAAGACTCCCAACAGCTTGCAGATGCCATAGGAGCAGGTTCAAATATCATTATCACTACTCTTCAAAAATTTCCGTTCATATTGGAAAAGATTGGAAGCATTCCGAACAGGAAATACGCACTCATCATAGATGAAGCCCATTCTTCGCAAGGTGGAGAGGCTACGAAGAAGATGAAAGAAATCCTGTCAGCGAAATCCTTGGAGGAAGCGGAAGAAGAAGAGACGGAGACAGGAATGGAGGACGATGCCGAAGACGAAATGAGAAAGTCAATGCTGGCAAGGGGCAAACAGAAGAATCTTTCATTCTTTGCATTCACAGCTACCCCAAAACCGAAGACCATTGAGGTATTCGGGACAAAAGGAATAGACGGAAAGCCCAGACCATTTCATTTGTATTCAATGAAGCAAGCCATTGAGGAAGGCTTTATATTGGATGTTCTAAAAAATTACACCACTTATAAAACATACTTCAAGCTATCAAAGCAGATTGAGGATGACCCGAATGTGAATAAGAAACAGGCTTCCAGAGCCATAGCCAGATTCTTGTCCCTACATCCTCACAATCTATCGCAAAAGACAGAGGTGATGGTAGAGCATTTCAGGCAAATCGTTTCCAAGAAGATTGGCGGAAAGGCAAAGGCAATGGTTGTAACCAGCTCACGGCTTCATGCAGTCAGGTACAAGGAAGAATTTGACCATTACATTAAGGTGAAGGGATACAAGGACATTAAAACTATCGTAGCATTTTCAGGTAAAGTCATTTCAGGTGGCTACACGGAAGGCGTAACAGAGGTAGAAATAAATGGATTTAAAGAAAAGGAATTGCCAGGGAAATTTGCCAGTAATGAATATCAACTGCTTTTGGTGGCGGACAAATACCAGACAGGATTTGACCAGCCACTACTCCATACCATGTATGTAGATAAAAAGCTGTCAGGAGTAAAGGCGGTACAGACCCTTTCTCGCCTGAACAGGATGTGTGCAGGGAAAGAGGATACTTTTATCTTGGACTTTGTAAATGACACCGAAATCATTTTACAATCATTTCAGCCTTACTACGAGCTTACGACGATTGAGACCAGTACCAATCCTAACCACCTCTATGACCTTAAAGGAGAATTGGAGAAGGCACAAATCATCTGGCAGACCGAAGTAGATAATTTCTGTAACGTATTTTTCAAATCAAAGAAAGAACTATCTGTAAGCGAACAAGCAAAGCTGAACGCTTTCATTGACCCTGCCGTAGAACGTTTCAAGGCGTTGCCTGATGTTCAGAACGACAAAACGCACGAACAAATTAATCAGGAAGATTTTAAGAATACCCTGAAAACATTCCTGAATCTGTATTCATTCCTATCCCAGATTATGCCATTTCAGGATGGCGAACTGGAAAAGTATTATACCTATTGCAGGTTTCTTATGAAAAAACTGCCCAGACGTGGCAGAGAAGGAAGATTTCAGCTCGGTGATGAAATTAGTCTGGAATATTACCGCCTGCAAAAGATTGGTGAGAAGAATCTTGTATTGGAAGACCAGGCAGAATATGGACTGGACGGAAGTTTGGAAGGCGGAATCAGAGTACCGAAGGAGGAAAAAGCCCCACTCTCTGAAATAATAAAGTTTGTTAACAAACATTTCGGAACGGATTTTACGGAGGCTGACAGGTTATTCTTTGACCAGATTGAAGCGGAGCTGGTTGCCGACCCGAAACTGCAAGAGCAGGCACAGAGCAATACCATTGAAAATTTCAAGTTCGGATTGGATGAAATGTTTTTTGATAAGCTAATCGGGCGGATGGAACAGAACCAGGACATCTTTTCAAAAATCATGGATGACAGGGATTTCGGGGAATTGGTGAAGACATACATGTTGAAGAAGGTATATGGAAGACTGAATAAGACGAATCAAAACGGTAAACAAATCTGATGGATTCCTGCATAGAAATTGATTCCTTTAATCCGTATGAAACAAGATTCCCTAACAGAAAGCTTGTAACCATTGATACCCTTAAATTGATTAAGCTTTTACGGCAACAAGGGTTTAATGTTATTGTCCTTCCGCAAAATGATATGCAAGTTCAATATTTATTCAAGAAAGGAATTGTCCAAATTTTTGCTGACCAGATAAATATATTGGTACGAAACCTCCCAACCACAGTCATTATGGGACTAATTATTAACTACATTCAGAAACAATTGGATAAACCCAGGAAAAAGAGACAGGACTCCAAAACCATTAACGAAAATATCTTCATTACAGAAAATTCTACAAATATTACTAACGACCTTAACGGCAGGAAGTATTTAAAAGGTGAGTTAACTGATATTGCTAAAAAGAAAAAACAAGAAATAGACGATTTTGGCAAGTGCTTTAACCAGAAAAGCCCATATCCTGATATGCCTACGCCCATCCTTTTGGAACATAAACCCAGAATTGTTGGTTGGGGACGTATTGCGGATGATGAACATGGGCTTAAAATTGAAGAAGGTTTAATTTTAGATAAAAACATCCTTCGTAAAATAGGAACTGGCAAAATAAAAGGTGCAAGCATAACTGGGATAGCCGAAAAATCAGTATGCTCTATTTGTAACAGCAACTACGTTGAATGCAATCATATTACAGGCGACATTTATGAAGATAAAGAATGTACAAATACTATTTGGGAAGCGACAATAATTGAATTAAGCTTGGTAAAAGAACCAATAAATTCAAAATGTTTGGTCAACCTGAAATAACTTACGGGGATTAAAATGAAAAATATTAGTTCAGCAGTAAAAGAATATTTAAGCACCCAAACAAATTATGCCATTTTAATTTCTGGCAAATGGGGCGTAGGGAAAACATTTTACTTTAAAAACACTTTAAAAGAGGAAATTTCAAAGATAGATACATTAGAGGATGCTGGTAAAAAATACAAGCCAATCCACATTTCATTATTTGGTCTAACAAGCATAGAATCAATAAAGGAGCAAATTGCACTTTCTATTTTTCCACTACTGAAAAACAAAACTTTCAAAATTTCAACAGCCCTTCTTGGATTGATAGCTGATGGCATATTAAAATTTCATCGCATTAATAGTTCTGACAATTTCAAAGACTTTATTAGTTCAACTGGCAAGAACTTGATTGAAATTCAGGATTTAGTTATTTGTTTTGATGATTTAGAGCGGAAATCAGACCAACTGGACGTAAAGGATATAATCGGTTACATAAATACATTGGTTGAAAATAATGGAGCCAAGGTTATAATTATAGCTCATGACGATGAATTAAAAGACGTTGCATATAAGAATTTCAAAGAAAAGGTTATCGGAATCAACATGATATTTTCACCGCCATTTGAAGAAAGCATAAATGCTGTTATTACCTTACGGTATGGGCATTCAAATAAAGGTTTTGAAAAATTCATTACTTCAAATAAGGGCTCAATTGTCCCGCTACTTGCCACTAATGCAAATTATAATCTTCGTACCGTCATTTTTGCATTGGATAAATTGCAGAATATTTATTCTATTATTGAAACAAATATTCCTGAAAAAACCAACAAAGCAAAATCCTATATATGGCAAAAAATAGATGTAATTATTCGCTTCACTCTTGGCGTAACTATTGCATTTAAAAAGAATGAAATAAGTTTAGCTGATAAGAAGGAACTGGATAAAGATGTTTTAGGGTGGACTGAACTTGACATTAGCAAGGCAATTCAGGCACATGTAAAAGGGAAAGAAATTCCTAATGAGCAGACGTACAGGCAAATCTTTATTTCAAATTATTTTTCCAATCTATATGACTATAAATATTTCAAATCCATTTTTGAATATATCCTATCTGGAACATCCATTGATTTTGACATTTTTCAGGCAGAGGTTAATAGCAAATATCATATAGAAGGTAATGATGTATTACCACAATACGACGTTCTCAATAAACTGGATTGGAACAATTGTTATTCGTTGAGCGAAAAGGAATATAAGAAGCTTACATCCGAAATGGTTAAATATGCGGGTCAAGGATTATACATGGGTAAATATTTTGAAACTGTTTTCTATTTTGCTGTGCGTTTTGAAAATATGCTCAATTATAATTACGATAAACTAAGGGACTTAATTATCAAAGGAATAACAAAAGGGAAAGGCAATTTTAAATACGAAACTCGCCCAGATATTCATTTTGGTGGAATTCCTGTATGCCCATACACGGAACATATTAAGGCGATAAGAAATAAAGTCATTCAAATTAATGACGAATTAAAAAGGGAAATAATTATTCAGGATAGTTTAGGTTTAATTGAAAAATTAAAAAATAACATAAAGGATTTTGAAGCCGTATTATTAAGTGAGAATAGCCATTATCAATTCTCGCCGATATTTAATCTTACCAAACCCAAAATAGTTTATTCTACTTTAATAGGCTTTGACAATTTGCGACTAAAACAGTTTGGTGATGTTATTCACAATAGATTCAAACCTCATAAAACAGAATTTTTAATTCCAGAAATGTCATTTTTAGAAAATCTCCTAAAACTATTGAATGAAAGAAAGGGCAAAGCTAAAACTATTAGAAATCACTTATTGTCTGTAATAAAAGACGAATTAATAAATGCCATTTCAAATATTAAAGCGAAGGAGAAAAATGCTGGTTCTTAAAATCGTCATAAAAAAGAATGGTTTTTCAGGAACTGCCGAATGGGATGAAATGGGCGGAAAGTTTAGAAATTAATTAGTTCCAATAAAATAAACCAATTCAAATGACGAAAAAACAAACTTACAAGAGCATAACGATTCCGATAAATAAGTTAGCAAGCGAAGTCAATTCCTGTCTGGATAAAAAGGAAGAATTAAAATACCTTCAAAATATTACCTTGCTTTACAGCTTTCAGGAGAATATTTTAAAATGGTTAGTCTTTAACAAACTTTTATGGGACAAAGCAGGTCAAAAGGACGGTTCATTAGACCAAGCCCAAATGAAGGCTATCGGTGATTATTGCAAACAATTGAATTTATATCAAGTTCAAAAATTAGCCTATTCTATAAGTTTAATTGATTGGAAACTTTTAAACAAGCTGAATGCCATAAGGAAAAATAGAAATAGCATGTTACACGACCTCTGGTTATTTGAGCATCGTAATAATTATAAATACTCCGCATTGAATTGGAAAATCTTGCAAGGGTTAGTAATGAACTTGTTGGCATTTTCAATGATTTGACGGAGGAAATCGGAGTAGATGAAGTTTACGAAATAATGTTGTAGTTTTCCATTTGACCACTTCATAAGTCTGATTGAAAATAGTGAGGAATTTAATAAAATGATGCAATCAGATACAGAAGAAGCAAGGAAAAAGATATCCTTCAAAAGCATACGCAAAATATTCACTTCCAGAGCGAAAAATGTTTACCCAGACCTTGCATACATATTGACCGACCACACCAGCGGGTCTGTTTTGGACAAAAATTATCATGACCCCAAGGAATTTTTCGCCAGAGTTGAGAAGGAGTTTTCTGTGCTGGGATATGATTTCCAACAAATGAGACGCTTGGAAGAGGCAGAAATTGAGAAAAAGGGGTAATTTAGCCTTGCCCTATGCTTGAAAGCAGACCGACTGACTTTATTGCGGTTTTAAAATACAGAACCTCCGAAGAAGGTGGAAGAAAAACTCCCGCCAACTCTGGGTATATGCCACAGATTAAATTCCCATTTACTGAAACACAAACAGGCGGACATCAGACCTTTGTAGGTAAAGATTTGGTTCAGCCTGGCGAAACGATTGAAGCGGAAATTAAACTTCTTTTTGTAGAACATTTTGAAAATACTTTGGTTGAAGGACAGGAATTTGAAATCAGAGAAGGTACAACTGTAATGGGAACGGGAAAAATAAAACAAATCCTGAATGAAAAATTAATAAAAGCCAACAATACTTCCGAAAATGAAATTATTGATTTGGATGAACCTGTTGATTTTAATAAAGACAGGAAGGAGGAGCCACTTGTTCATTCGGAACAGAAACAATGGTGGGAAAGCCGAAGGAGAAAATATAATAAAGCCCTGGTATTGGCGGGAATAACTGCTTTTATCTTATACGCTATTCTCGGAGAATTCCTGCTGATGCCATACGTTCATAATTATGAGATTACATTATTTACGATTTTCTTTCAAGGCGTTGGCTATCTGATAATGATGGGGATTGCCAATGTCTTCTATGGTTTGGGCTCATTCGTAGATAAGCATTTTAATAAAGGGAATAGTGAGCAGTTCAGAACACGACTGTACAATTTCGGATTTTGGTTTTCAGTTGCTTTGCCGTTCTTAATTCCAACCTTGGTAGTGGTTGAATATTTTGTGCTTTACAGGAAATAACTATTTCAGAATGCCGAACCATTTAAAAGTCATATCAATTATTGCCATCATTGGGATTAGCTTTGTTTCCTGCCTTTATGAGCCCTTTCACCAAGAAAAAATTGATATTTCAAATATCAAAAGCATTATTATTCGGAAAAATCCTAAACCCTATGATTCAACAAAATATGTACCCAAAGTATTAAATAGAAAGGATGGACAATTTTTTGTTGAAAAATGGAATAATTCAAGAAAGCCAGAACAGTATAAATTTTACCCATCATACATTATTGATGTTTATTTTAAAAATGACACTTCCAGAACATTCAGCACAGGTGGAAACTTTATTACGGAAAATGGTGACTGGTCTTTTGATTTTAATGATGACTCCCTTTTTAACAGGCTTTATTCAGAAGGTGACATGATTAATGAAGACCATTTGGAATTATATTCTAACCATCCTCCCCCTCCTCCTTATGAAACCGTTATTTACAATGCGGTACTTAATTTGCCCGAAATGAAAGCGTATTTCCATAGAATAGATTCTATCTTTAAGGATACAATTCATGGTGGAGCTATAATAAATTCAACGCCTACGGAAAAGCAACCATATTATATTGTTCAGGTTGGAGAAAGCAGACCAGAACGATTTATGACGGAATATCAATTTTATGTTTATCCGAAGAAGGGAATGGAGGTCAGATTCTGTGACGTTATTAACGATACTGCAATTAGCCTTTCAGATTGGCGGGGAAAGAAAAAATGATTTCCAAATACCTCAAATACTTGCCTTTATTTCTCCTGTGCCTGAAAGTGTATGGGCAGAACACTCCGAAAACAGACAGGACTTTCTACGATGACAAATTCATTCATATTGATTCCATTGTAAAATCAGAATATGACAAGATTCCTGCGAGTGACCAACTATTTGATATTGATACAACGAAAAGAATAAAAGCCAGGCACGACAGTTTAACTTTCCCAATTGAAAATGGGAGCACAGTCATTTTAATTAATGATTTAATCTCCGACTTTTCATTGCAAAACAATTCTTTTATCGGACAGTATAAATCGCTTCCATACTATATTGTTGAAACGGCTTATTGGGAAATAGAGGAATTTCGTTTAATAAACAAGAATAACGGCAGGCAATATGTAACCTATCTATATCCGTTGCTTTCTCCTGCCAAGAAGTTGCTGATTGGCTCCAATCCTACACTGGGACAACCCGACCTTGGATTAAACGGCATCCAGTTATTTGAAATCAACAAAAATGAATTGAAAACCATTTTCCAGATTGAACTTGAAAAGTTTCAGATTGATGAAATGCGATGGATTTCTGAAAGCAAAGTCGCTGTGAAGATTGGTTTTATGAAACCGCAGGTTGGTATTATGAAACCAGGCGAGAAATATGGAATTTTAACAATCAAGAAATGAAACTCCCGAATCTATCCATAGCTTTTGCCTTTGTAGTGATTGGAGGTGTTGGAATTGTGGGATGTCAAGGACAAATTAAATCCGATACCATAAAAACAAATAAAAACACAGCGGAAATGTTTAAATCCAAAGTAATAGTTATTCTTTCCAAACCGTTGGACAAGGATTCGTATGCAATTAATATTCAGGACTACGTTGAAAACGGCAAGTCATTCATTCCCGTATTTACAACCAAGGAAAAGTTCACAGAATCAACAAACGGTGCTGATTTGGGAAAGCCTACAATTGAAATTGATGGAATACTTCTATTGTCAATGATGAAAGGAAGTAAAACTTTAAGGGTTAATCCACGTTTGGTAGATGAACAAAATTTAAAAGCTTCTGAACTAATGTCCCAGTACAAGACTGAAATAGAACAATTGAATGCGAAGTTAAATAAAGCTAAAAATGATTTGAATAAATGAAATCTATCCCCATACAATTCTGCTTGTACTTCCTGTTGCTTATCTCATTGAGTTGTCTTGCCCAAGACAGCCTGTTCAAATCAAAGGCACGCCAGGATGCCCAAACCTTATCCATGAGCCTTTATCAAAACACTACTCAAAATTCAAAGGACACTACCTATACAATATTTAAAAATTCAACCATAAACATTGGAAATAGTGCTTCAATTATTGAGGGGAAATCAAACGTTTTCAAATATTATCATCAATCGCCGAATTTTCAACAAACAATGCAGATTGATGGTGGTTCTGCAATGACATTTTTATTTGAAATAGCCGTTTTAAGGGATAGTTTTGTCATAAAGGATTCTGACCTGATTAAGGCAAATACCGTTTATTCTTTGCACTGTCGCTGTCCGCCGAACGTGCATGAGATTTCCAAAGGAACTATTACAGGGAATAAGCTTTCAAATGGAGACTGGAATGTTGAAATAAATGTTGTCAGCGTTTCAAAACAGCAAGAATATCCTGTTCATGTTGTTGGAATATTTAAATACAACCGACAATAGAATGAAAAGCAAATGTCTGACATACTTCCTGCTTTTATTTTGTCTTGGAGGGTTTGGGCAAAAGACAACACCCAAAGCCGTAAATCCTTATGCTTCAATTGACAAGAAGGCGTTGCAGATTCCAGATTCTTTAACCAAAACTACTGATGGAATTGCCAGTTATATAAATTCAACATTCAGCAATGAGAATGATAAGGCAAGAGCAATATTTATATGGGTTGCTACAAATATTCAGTATGATTATGAAAACATGTTCGCAATTAATTTCTATGAAAAGAAGGAGGAAAAAATTTCAAAACCATTGAAAACCAGAAAAGGCATTTGTGAAAACTATGCCTATTTGTTCAATGACATTTGTTTAAAGTCTGGGATAAAATCCTTTGTAATAGAGGGATATACAAAGCAGAACGGGTTTACTGATTATATTCCTCATGCCTGGTGCTCCGCTCGGATTGATTCAACATATTTTATTTTTGACCCAACATGGGGTTCAGGTGGTGTAATTAATGGAAAGTTTGTCAAACAAATCAACAATTACTATTTCAAAGCCCTGCCCTCTTCAATAATAAAATCTCACATGCCATTTGATTATCTCTGGCAGTTTTTAAATTATCCAATTACAAATCAGGAATTCTATGATGGAAAAGTTCAGCAGAACAAATCTAAACCATTTTTCAATTATCTTGATTCCATTAAGGAATATGAAAAGTTATCCAAAATTGAGCAACTGATAGCATCCGCTGGCAGAACGGAACGAAACGGTGTTAAGAATTCCATGATATTTGACCGATTAGCTCACATCAAAATGGAAATTGCACATTATAATCAGGAAAGAACGGTCAATAGTTATAATTCTGCGGTTTCTGAATACAATGATGGCATCAATCTGTTAAATGATTTCATTCAGTATAGGAACAAGCAATTCAACCCAGCAAAAACTGATAAGGAGCTTCAAGAAATGGTGGATTCCCCTTATCTTAAATTGAGTGAAGCAAAATCAAAGTTGAATGAAATTAAAGGCGATACAGCCAATGTGACCATGAGCCTTACCTCAATTAATAAATCCATTGATGATGCGATTATCCATGTGAATGAACAGAAGGATTTTGTTAAGCAGTATTTGAGCAAGGGGAAACTGGGAAGGAAAACAATGTTCACAAAATATACATGGTTCGGAATTCCGTTGAATTGAAATCCGCAGGGTAGACTACAACTTCAACTTTTTAGGATTTTTCTTGCCAGCCCAGATGGACAAAACATCCACCGTTGCATCCTCCTTGATTAAGTAAAATATTGTATTGTGCTTGTCAATCACGTATTTGTGGATATTCTTTTTTGCAATCAGGAATGTTGCTGGATTACTTTTAAGATGACCAATTGCCTTTTCAAATTTCAAAACGAATTTGTCAATTTCCCTCGCTGTCCATTTTTCTGACAAATGTTTAATGATGGCAAAGTATTCCTGCTTTGCCCTTGCCGTAATATTAACCTTTGTCAAGAAATTCTATTTTTTGTAAATCGCTCTTCCCTCGGCGAGGACATCTTCAATCGGGAAAACTTCTCCTCTTTTGGACTGTGCTAATCCAATTTCAATAGATTCCTTCTGTTCATCAGAAAGCTCATCATACCAATCAACCTCTTTTTTAGAAGTTGCCTTGGATAAGAAAGCAGATACCTGTTTCAGGACGGACACATCATTGGTTTTATCAATGAGGCGAAAAATTTGGAGTTTAACTTCTGCGGTACTCATATAGCAATTATTTTGTTACACAAAGGTACGAAATCACCACCTCTTTTTCAACACGTGCAATCCATTTACCGTACCCGTTGACAACATTGAATTTTCTCAAAATATCCAATTTATGTTCCACTGAACACCCTGATTTCATTGGGCACACAGGGCTTTTTTGTCCAATTGTGTCAACCACTGTGTTAACAAAACCGAAAATATACCCTTTTTTGCTCAAAAACGCATATCCCCACTGGTCTCAAACACCAGTGAGGTTACACTCATGTCGGTTCGATTCCGACTTCGGGTACCATCTCGGAGATTCCTTACCAGAGTCACCGAAACCAAGCCCCGCAACTGTGGGGCTTGGTTCTTTTAACGCCTTTATTATAGGCACTTCTGAATATTAGATTTGTGAGCGTAAAATCATTCCAATGAGCAAAAAAAACACATTAGCAATTATTCCAGATGAAATAATCATCAATAAGATTTTCATTATACGAGGACATAAGGTAATGCTGGACAGCGATTTGGCTGAACTGTACGGAGTAGAAACCAAACGCTTAAAGGAGACAGTAAAAAGAAATATAAGGCGGTTTCCAGAAAAGTACATGTTTGAATTAACGGTAAAGGAGAACGATTCTTTGAGGTCGCAAATTGCGACCTCAAAAGCAGGGCGTGGTGGTGCAAGGTATTTGCCTATGGTTTTTACGGAACATGGTGTTCTTCAATTATCTAATTATTTGAACAGCGAAAGTGCCATTGAAATTGGTTTCAAAATCATTGATGCCTTTGTCAGACTTCGGGAAATGATAATGGATAACACCGAATTAAGATTGGCATTTGAGGAAATAAAACGGAAAACAGAAAATAATACCAAGAACATAGAACTGGTATTTCAATATTTGGATGAACTGCTTCAAAAAATGGAAAAGCCAAAGCCGAGAACAGAAATAGGATACAAAATTTCCAGGAAGAACGGGTAAATGTTTGAGGTCGCAAATTGCGACCTCAAAGAAATCCTTCCTGTTTTCAAGAATTTACGCCACACCCATTGACAGCATTGCCCTTTCTCAAAAACATCCAATTCCATTTCCATTGAACATATTAATTTTAAAGGCATACAGAACTTTTTCGCCCAATTGTGTCAACCACTGTGTTAACAAAACTGAAAAAGTGCCCTTTTCTGCTCAAAACCGCATATCCCCACTGGTCTCAAACACCAGTGAGGTTACACTCATGTCGGTTCGATTCCGACTTCGGGTACTCTTTAAACCACTGTAAATAAAGGGGTTTCATCATTTTAGGACTTCCCATCTCAAAAATTTAAATTTGTGTTAACTGTGTTACTTTGTGTTAACAAAACTGACCTTACCCAAATTTTAACTTCAAAAATTGCCCTCTTCCCAAAACTTTACTAACACAAAAAAGCCCCTTTTTGACCCTAAACTGTGTTAACGGATGTGTTAACACAAAATGCCTAAAAGTCAAAGAGATGGACTACTTTTGGAGCCAGTATCATGGCAAAATTATTTCATGAGAGAATATAATAGAGCAATATTTTTTACTAAAGTTTCTCTTGGAGGATATTATAAGTACAAAGACATATTTCAGATTTTTCCTGCGGATTTGGAAAATATGCCAAAATCCGCTTTCCAAAAACACTATCCAAACATTATTGAATTTTGGATTTCAGACGAAGATGAAGTTCCTTTTCCAACTGAACTTGAAAATCTCAAAGACCTATATACTCACCGACCACATGACGGGTTCTACTTTAGACAAGCATTATGTTGATGTGGATGAATTTTTAGAGTTGGTTGAAAAGGAATTCAAGGTGTTGGATTATGATTTTACACAGATACAGTCAGAACAATCTCTTAAAGTAGAAAGTAGTAGGGCAAATTCTTTAACAAATTAAAACTCAACTGGCTTCATAAATTCTCTTCCGAAAACATGAGCATGACTAACAAGTTTTTTATGCTGAAATCTTCCAATAATAATCGCAGGATGGGTAACAAATTTTTTTGCGAATGCAACAATATCCGCTTTACTCAAAGGTGCTGCTGCTAAGATTTCCTTTTCCTCTTTTTCCGAAAGTGTCCATTTAATTGAGAAGTTGTCCGCCTCTTCCTCCTTCGTTTTCTTCTCCCCAACGTATTCCAAATTTTCTATGAACACATCCTTTTTCCCGTGAAGTAAAATATGTCCTGCTTCATGAAAAAAGGTAAACCAAAAGCTATCGTTTCGCTTATACCTTCCAGATAGTTGAATTATTGGATTGCCATTAACCCAACGAGTTGAACCGCTTATTGGAGCTTTTGGCAAACATGGAGTATAAACCACTTTCACTCCAGCCTCCATACATAAGGATTGCAATCGTTTAAAGAAATCTACGGGGTGTTCCGCCATTAATTTTTTTATTGACACGAGAGCACTTTCAAACTTTTTGCCATCAAAAGCTGGAACTTTAAATTCGTCAGCTTGGATTTCTCCTTTTCTTAGCCACACTGCTATTGCATATGGATTTTTAGAATTCACTTTTGAAATACGAAAAGCTGCCTCGTAAATATTTTCGTAATAACATTTATGAAAAGATTTTTCATCGGCTACTGAAAAGAAACGAAGGACATTATTTGCGTTGGCATTCATATCTTTCGTTTGTTCAATCCAACCAAGAGTTTGCATTTTCTTTATTGGAAAGAATTTTACCCAAGCTTCCAATTCAGTTGACTTCTCGGCTTCTTCAATTTTTGCTAATTCGAGTCTATAATTCTTTTCTCTTTCAACCCAAAATTCTGCGGAAATGCCTAATACCATCTCTAATTGAATAGCTGTTTCCGCTGTAATAGCTGCCTTTCCTTTAACAATTTCATTAATAGTCTTTATAGGTCTTCCCATTCTTTGTGCCAATTCAATTTGGGTAAGTCCTTTCGCTTCAATAGTCTCCGATAGGGTATCACCGGGTGGCGATATTAAAGCCTTAGCGGCTTCAATGTCCTCTTGTGTGTGATGTCTCATAATTTGTCTGCTTTGGTTGTGGTTTACTGCTAATCTATTAATGGTAGTCTTCTCCAATATCTACAATCAAAATATTTATAATCGCATTCCAATCAAGACCCCCATCTTCCTTTCTTGGAAATGGGTCATGATTGGGTTGAAATATAATTCTATGGTTGCCAGAAATATCAACAGCAAGTTGACCTTTTCTTTTTCCACTAAGTTCATGACAGTTTGCTTTGGGTATAGTTTGCATCACAGCAAGATTTGCTGCCGCTTTTAACTCCTCTATTCTTTGATTTATCAATTTTGCTCTTGTTCCGTAATTTCTTAGTATTTTCCTTGGAGTGGAAACGCTCTTAGCAAGCTTATTTGAGTCATACGTTAACTGCATATAAATATACAAATAATATCATTAACCCCAAAGGTTAAAATAAAAATGAACTGACAATATTATTTTTAATTAATATTTCTTACCGGATTTTGAGCAATGTCATCTACAAGCCTCAGATTTTGCTAATTATTTGAGTTGACACAGATTTTCTGCAACCCAAGCCAATATACATCTCCCTGCTCTGCCTGCCTTTCTCTAATGGCTCCAGATTGGGCCGAGAGGCTTTTTAGGATTTTGGGAGCATTTGGCTGTTTTGGTTAACTTTGGTTACCATGCCAATTAAATATCTCAAATACCTCCTGATACTTGTCTCGCTTAATTGCTGGGGACAAAAGGACACTACATTTTTTGACAAAAATTGGAAATCATGTAATCGCAGTGAAGCCGAGTATTTCAGGACATTTAAAAAGGAAGGTGCAAATTATGTGGTAACAGACCATTATCTTTTCAATCAGCCTCAAATGATTGCAACATGCACTCAGGTAGATTCACTGATTAAAAATGGGAAATGTTCTTTTTTCAATAAAAATGGATTTAAAACAAGTGAAGGGAACTTTATAAATAATAAACGCTTGGGAAAATGGACATGGTGGGATGAAGAAAGCAAAGACTCAACAATTGCTGAATACAGACCTGATGGGACAAAAAAGTATATCAGATTAATTGAAAAATCAAGCAGAAAAAATGTACGATTGCAGATGTCATTACCCGAACTGACAATAAATAATCAACAGTTTATTTCAGTCCTTGATTCACTAATCACCAGAGAAAAGAAATGCGATTATTGGGACAGTACCTTAATGGGTTTTATTGAAATAAACGAGGCTAATATGGATATTAGTGGCAAAGCGCTTCCTTTACCCAGTTACGTTTTGCGTATTAGCATAGGAAGTGAAATATTAAACCGACATAAACCAACAGGGTGTTTTTTTAGAAAAAGCATTCTATTTGTTGTTGCGGGTTTACAAATTCCCGATTTATTTTCCGTCAGTACAAAAATGCAATCGTTTCAATATTGGTCAAACGAACACTTGTACGATGATTATTCAATCTGGGACTATCTTTATACAAGTGGAAAATTTGTTTATGATTATGGATACCAATTTCCATGTGAGCAGACCCAACCCTTGCATAAAAGTAAACTTTCAGTGATTTCTGATGCACGATTAATGGGTTCATGGGGATTTATTAAGTCTAAACAACCTGCCTCAATTTCTCAACATGCTGATACTGTAAGAGAATGTTATACACTTAGTTTTTATCAAAATAAATATTTCCAAATTGCGGGAAATGAAAAGTCATATTTCAATGGATGCTTTATTGGTCAGTGGAAAACAAGAAAGGATTATTTAACCTTGTATAATCAGGGAAATATTGAACAAGATTCATCCTTCTTTGCCGACCCATTTGACGAAATATTGAAAATAAAAACGCCAACGGATTCAACACTTATTCTCTACGGTGATACAGCACGAGATGGGAATTTTGTGGGAGAATACACCTTCAAAAAAATGGCTCCGAAACCGTATTTAAAATATACTCCCCGTGACAGGTTTGGAATGCCCATGAAACGTGAGGAATAATGCTAAGGAAAATGGTCTATATCCCAAAAAAGAATCAGTTTCAAAATGTGTTATAAGTGTTAACGGATGTGTTAACAAGGGGGTATAAGTGCGAAAATCGCTCAAAAATACACAAATTTTTGGGTCTCAAACACCAGTGAGGTTACACTCATGTCGGTTCGATTCCGACTTCGGGTACTCCCTGAAACCTCCGTATTTTCAGAGGTTTCATTGTTTCCGGGCTTTTCTATCCTGAACCCACTGAAAATATGGTAATTATTAAAACACACTATTCCAATTATGTTATTTAATGTTAAATCATGATACGACAGCTCCTGCTGGCAGGAATGTTGTTCCAGTAAAATACAAATCAAAAAAAAACTCGTTATGAAAATAACTTTATCTCTTGCATTGGTCTTTGTAGTTGGAATTACAGGCTTTGCACAAACAGCTCAGACCACTAAGGGCTATAAACAAAAAGGGAATCAAGGTGTTAATATAGATGATTTTCAAACGCCTAATTTTAAAGAAAATCCATTTTTTCAGAGAACATTTATACACATTGGAGATGTATCTGACATTCTTGTTCAGGTTGTAAGCATTGAAGATATTTCTACTGGAAAAAAAGACAGCAGTGTATTGATTTCCTTTGGATATGAGCCTTTCAATTACGGATTTTCTCCTACAGCAAAGATTTTGGAAATTGAAAGCGATGAAATTGATAGAATTATTTCGGCAATGCAATTTATCAGAGATAAAGTTTTTACGAAAAACCCTGCTGAAATCAGTATGTACTTGTTTAAGTGTGAAAACAATTCAGAAATTGGTTGTTTTAATTCTAAAGGCAAGTGGAGAGGTTATTTTAAAAATCCGGATTATTCCCTCCAGGAAGATTATACCCAAGCGCATTTTATCGCAGTGCTAAACTTACTTCAACAAGCAAAGAGTAAGATGTTGATGTAATATTTTCCAATCCCCCGGATTCCATCAAATCTCATTTAAATGCCTAAATTGGAAAGGGTAAAATAATTACTGAGACAAACAGACTGTTCTCCACCGGCAGCATGGCTATAAAATGCCGAAATGATAGGATTCTGTATTGACAAAACGAACAAGTATCTTTGGAACGAATTAATTGAAAGAAACTATGGAACTTCTTTTTAATAAGGGCATCGCGGGGAAAGAGGATAAATTAATAAACGGCATCTCCGTATTCTCCGAAAATTTTATGGTGCTGAATTGTGTGTTCAGCATTGGATTTGAGAATTCTGGCAGTGTGGTTTTTGCTTTAACGGCAAATGGCAAAGAAATAAACAGGATTCCTCTCACTCTTTTCAAAGACCAGTATCTGACCGTGAGCAACATGATAAATATTAACATGCTTGTTGCCAAACCGGGAGATTTTGTTGAAGTAAGTATGGTGGAATATGGTAACAAACCTTTCGAGTTAAAACTGAACTACATCTGAATCACAAAAAAATGACTGCATTTGCCAAAAATTTAGTATGTATTCCTCTTCTTATTGCTCTTATCAGTTGTCATAGCAAACAAGACAGCACTGAACCCGTATTTTTCCAGCATGCCGCAGTGGTTTCGGCTTATCCGGATGCTTCCAAAGTTGGGGCGGCCATTTTAAAACAAGGGGGTAACGCGGTAGATGCCGCAGTGGCCGTATCATTCGCATTGGCAGTCGTCTATCCGGAGGCGGGGAACATAGGCGGGGGAGGCTTTATGCTAATCGGGTTTTCAGGAAAAGAAGCTGATGCATTGGATTTTCGGGAAAAAGCCCCAGCTGCGGCTTCACGTGACATGTACCTCGACAGTAATGGGACCGTCATACCCGGAGCAAGCATGGACGGCCAACGATCCTGTGGCATTCCCGGAAGCGTAGATGGTCTGTTTCAGTCCCATCTCAAATACGGGAAATTACCCTGGAAAGAACTCGTTCAACCAGCCATCGACCTGGCTTACAAAGGCTTTTGTATCAGCCAGCAAACTGCTGACCAGTTGAATAAACGCCAAAAAGATTTTATGTTTTATAACCCTGGAGGCACCTGTTTCATCCATAAAGAAGGCTGGAAAAAAGGAGACCGAATTCAACAGGAAGATCTGGGCAAAACACTGGAACTCATCCGCGATAATGGCCGGGATGGCTTTTATACAGGCCTGACAGCTCACCACATCGTGAAAGAGATGCAGGAAGGAAAGGGGCTGATTACGTATGACGACCTGAAAAATTACACATCCGTCTGGAGAAAACCTTTGACAGGTTTCTACAAAGGATATACGATTACCACCATGCCCCCGCCTTCAAGTGGCGGCATCGCATTGCTGCAACTTCTTAAAATGACAGAAACTTTTCCAATCGAAAAATGGGGCTTTCACTCCACGAAAGCAGTCCACCTGGCAACAGAAGCAGAAAACAGGGTCTATGCTGATCGTGCCACCTGGCTGGGAGATCCCGATTTTTTCCAGGTGCCTGTAAAAGAATTACTCGACTCCAATTATCTCCTTCAACGGATAAACAACTTTGATTCCCTTCACAGCACGCCGGGCGACCGGATAAAAGCCGGAACGTTCGGCAATCATGAAAGTGAACAAACTACCCATTTTTCAATTGTTGACCAATGGGGAAATGCCGTCTCCATGACCACTACCTTGAATAATGCATACGGAAGCAAAGTATTTGTTAAGGACGCCGGTTTCCTGCTCAATGACGAAATGGACGATTTCAGCAGTAAGCCTGGAACCGCTAATTCCTTCGGCCTGGTTGGAGGAAAAGCGAATGCCATTGAGCCGGGAAAACGAATGTTAAGTTCCATGACACCCACTATTATAACAAAGGATGGAAAACTGTTTATGGTTGTGGGATCCCCTGGAGGATCAACCATTATCACGACGGTTTTTCAAACGATCATTAACGTAATTGATTTTCAGATGACGATGAACCAGGCAGTTAACACCGGACGTTTTCATTCTCAATGGCAACCGGATGAACTGCAAATGGAAAAAGATGCATTGAACAAAGGCACTGTTGAAGAACTGCAAAAAATGGGACACAAAGTGACGGAACGATCACCGATAGGCCGGTGTGATGCCATACTCCTTTTGCCGGATAACCGGATGGAGGCCGCGGCCGATAAAAGAGGCGATGATTGCGCCGATGGATGGTAATTCCCTGAAGATCATCCTTTCGATTTATTAATTAATATAATTTACTAAATATTTAATATTATTAATAAAATAATAAATAATATTAATAAATATATTATATTTGTGCCGAATCAATAAACCAAATTAATAACAATGGAGAAAAAATTACCGCTGCAATGCCCGAGTTGTCAGGCGAGGCTGAAAGTAAAAAAACTGCATTGCTCCAACTGCGGAACAGAAGTAGACGGGATCTATGATTTTCCGCCCCTGGCCAGCTTCAATAACGAAGAGCAGGAATTCATACTGCATTTTGTAAAAACCAGTGGGAGCTTGAAAGAGATGGCAAAAATTATGGATCGCAGCTATCCCTCTGTGCGTAATTACCTGGATGAAATCATTGGAAAAGTCAAACAACTGGAAAAACTTAAAAAATAACGACTATGAATGCAAGCCTGAATAAATGGTTCTTTCGCCCCTTCGAACACCTCTCCGAATTCAAAGCATTACTAATAGGAATCAGCGCTATACTTCTTTCGGGAGGGTTGAATATCCTAAGCCAAACACATTTCGATGGCATAGTAGATGTCCATACCGGAAGTAAAGAAATTTCTTCCATTTCATTTGTATGTGAAGGTCTTATAGATTGGCTTCTATTTTCAGCATTACTTTTTACAAGCAGCCTGTTTTTTTCATCTTCCGCCATTCGCCTCATTGATGTAATAAGTACACAAGCTATGGCAAGATGGCCTTTGCTCATTACGTCACTCGCTACACTTATCATCCCACATCAGGCTGCCGACGAGTATCTCCTATCCAAAGTACTCAAAAGTGGAACTGAAATCAATATACAAGCATACCAGTTAATTTTGCTCGGCCTATTGACATTGATTATAGTGGCAACTTCCATCTGGATGATTGTTCTGATGTATCGCGCTTACAGTATTTCCTGTAATCTCAAAGGAAATAAAGCAATTGCAATTTTTATTATCACATTACTCCTTGCCGAAGGAATTTCAAAATACCTGATTTCGCATATCCTTTGAAAATCGCAACTAATAATTAAAGACAAAAAACAATAATTAAAAACAAAAGACCATGAAATATACCGCCTCACTTGATACCTTAGGAAAAATAATTACCTCAGGAACAATTATTTTACTCTTAATTCTGGGATACAAGAGCGCAAACAATTTAACTAGCTCTATGACCCAGGGCGACACAGTAGCAGTACTCATGAACAGTGGAATACTTTTATTATTTATTGCTACCATAGTTGGTTGCTACCTGTATGCACCAAAATCCTATCTGTTAGACTCCGATAGCCTGACAATAGTAAGGCCTGCGAACAATAAAAAAATCCTGTTGTCCGATATAACAGAAGTTCGGGCAATTGAAGATTCGGAAATGACCCTTACCATCAGAACATTCGGCGTTGGGGGACTTTTCGGATACTTTGGAAAATACCGCAATTCAAAAATAGGAAGTATGACCTTTTATGCGACCCAAAGGAAGAACAGAATACTCATACAGACGAAACAGGGGGAAAAAATAATCATCACGCCGGATGACACCAGCATTATTGATGCATTGAAAACAAAAACAGCTGCTTTCAAAACAAATCCAGTTGTCCATTCAGGGACGGACGTCTGAACAGCGTCCTGTCCAGTTCGTAAGAACTTCGCCCTTTTAAATACTTCAGTTTAGCTGACTGGAAAAGTTGTCGGATCGAATCAGCCAGAACTCCCTCTCCGCTCATGCGGGTGCCATAGCGGCTGTCATTCAGGGATCCCCCGTGTACCTCCTTTATCTGGTTCAACACTTTGTCCGCCGCATCCGGAAAACTTTTACGGATCCAATCAGTAAAAATTTCACCAATAGCTCCATTCAACCTTACCATGGTAAAACCTGCACTGCTGGCCCCATGATCAGCAGCCGCTTTCAGAAGTTCGGGAATTTCGCTGCTATTAAGACCCGGAATGATGGGAGCCGTCATGATCCCGGCGGGTATTCCATTTTTACTCAGTTCTTCGATCACTTTCAAGCGCTGCCGGGCAGTAGCCGTCCGAGGCTCCATAGCCAGGCGCAAATCCTCCCGCAAAGAAGTGATGGAAACCATGACACGTACCAGCCTTAATTTGGCCAGTTCCTTCAAAATATCCAGGTCGCGCAATATTAAACTATTCTTGGTGATCATTCCGGCAGGATGCCGGAATTTCAGCAGCACCTCCAGCATGCTCCGGGTAATTTTCAATTTTCGTTCCAGGGGTTGGTAACAATCCGTATTCCCGGAAAACATGATCGGCTGAACCTCCCAGTTTTTATTCATAAACTGTTTTTCCATCAGCCTCGCTGCATCCGGCTTGGCAATAATCTTACGTTCAAAATCAAGACCCGCACTAAAACCCCAGTATTCATGGGTATTTCTGGCATAACAATAAATACACCCATGCTCACAGCCCTGGTAGGGATTCATAGAATACATTCCGTAAACATCCGGGCTACTCAATTTATTAATAATTTTTTTCGGATGTTCGTAGAATACCTGGGTCTTGGTATTACTCAACAAAGGCTCATCCAATCCTTCTACGTGCTCCTCCACATAAACCTGTTTAAGGTATTTATTATGTGTATTTACCTGCGCTCCACGGCCTTTGAAATAGCCTTCTATTTTTTCTTCCATGATTTTTTAAATCTTTCTCCTGACATAAGCCGCCTTTTTTGGGCGGCCTTAATGGTCACAAGCTCTTACTGAAATTACCAAAATACATAGCAAAATAACACTACATTTTGTAGTAAAAACGATTTATCCTTTAGGAAAGATAACTCCTACTCAAACTTCTTTAATTCCAGGGAATTGCCATCGAAAACGGCATACGTGAAATAATTAACCCAATCGCCCAGGTTAATATAGCGGCTTTTGTCATTGAGCGAAATGTCAAGGGGCAGGTGACGGTGGCCAAAAATAAAGTAATCGGAGTGTTCTTTTTTTAATTCTTCCTTGCAATGGATTACCAGCCATTCCTTGTCTTCTCCTAAGAACTTATCATCCGTATTACCGGTGGCAATCCGGCTGCTTCTGGAGAGATAATTAGCCAGGGAAAAGCTAAAGTTCGGATGAAGCCTGGCAAAAAGCCATTGACACAATTTGTTGGCAAATATTTTCTTGATGAATTTATACCCGTGGTCTCCGGGCCCGATACCATCTCCATGACCCAGGTAAAATTTCTTTCCATTGTATTCTCTCCGGATCACGTCCTGGTAAATGGATGCATTGATTTCTTTGCGGAGGTAATCAAACAGCCACATATCGTGATTGCCGGTAAATAAATGAATCTTTATACCTGCATCGCTTAATTCTGCCAATTTACCCAGAAGCCGAACATATCCTTTGGGCACTACACTTTTGTATTCAAACCAAAAATCGAAGAGATCCCCCATCAGGTATATTTCAGCCGCATCGGATTTTATTTCTTCCAGCCACCTCACCAATTTTTTCTCACGGACAAGACTTTCCGCATGAGCAGGAATTCCCAAATGAACATCCGACGCGAAATAGATCTTTTTCAGAATATCAGAATTTAAAGTTTTTTATAAAGTTAAAGGGATTCAGCAAATTCAGGTTCAAGGTGAAACGAATTTGTTCCTTATAACTGATATTATTAAGCTGAAGCTCGTTTCTGAAATCACTGCAAAGAAGCTGAGGGATGGGAAAATAGACCTCAAATATATTTTTAGCAATACACAGATCAATACCGGCTTCGTATAACAGGACATTGTTCAAACGTGCATCCGGAGCTGTCACTCCAAAATCAGCATACAATCGGATTGGCAATATCCCGGGAATGGAGGATTTTAGATTTAAGGCCGTCATCCACTGCGTCGTTTGACCCACTGAAACGGGGATTTTAAAGGCCCCGTCGTTTTCGACAAATTGTTGAGAAAGCACCCCTGAAGTTTCCGTACGGCCTAAAAAAACATTGTCGTACAGATAATCCTGGGAACCCGTCCAGCCACTTGTCTTAAAGCTATACAATCCCGCGTTGGGACCCGAGCTATTCAGAAATGCTCCTGCAAAAAACCGCACATCGAAACTTTTCCCCTTACGTTTATACGTGAGCTCGTAGTTGGCTTCCAGCGATGTTTTTACAAAATCAACGGACTGTTCCAGATTGACAAGCACCCGGTATGGATTGATAACCCTGCTGTTTTCACGTGTAAATAAAATCTGATTGATGGGATAATTCCTGCTGGTCATTAAATACAAGGGTATTGAAAATCCTGCATCCGGATTATACGCATCTTTCAGGATGGTTACACTTCTGAATTTTAAAGTTTGTTTAATATTACTGGTTGCTTCCTTGTTCCGGAATGTGAATTCCAACTGAGGAGCAAATTTGGTATAATTCATAATCGAAGGATCTGTTGCATAAGCGAATCTCACCGCATTCAGACCCAAAGAAATTTTCTGAAATAAATTATCCGGATGAAAATTTAAAAAAACGCTTCCATAACCCGCCAGATCGCGGTTCCCGAATCCATACATGGGATCCAGCACATATTCAAAACGTTTTTCAGGAAGCGTTATATTGTAAAAAGCCATACCGAGCATGAACTTATTATAATTGTTCCAGCCGATTGTCGGACAGTAGTAAATCTGCGTTTTATCCGGATTATCAAGACTCAGCAAAGGTTGGAACCGGAGAGGTTCTGTTTTTTTAAATAAGCCATGTGTCTTCAGCGTGTTATTGTCCCGGTTTATTTCGGGCATATTTTCCGAAAAATCTATTTTAAATTTATCATAGTATTCAGAATGAAAGCTGCCGTTCTCTTCCCCATAGCCATTATTTACTGTTTTATCTCCCGGATGCCATCCTGGCGGAAAATAAATGGTTTTCTCCCTATCAAAGCCCTCATACCAAAATTGAGTTCTGGCAGAATCTGATTGAATACCTGTCACAGAAACAGGACCCTTTATCTGTCCCATGTTTTTAAGTACAATTTCATATAATCCATTTTCCAGTCTTTTAGAAGACAAGATTTTATAATCGAGCTTTTTTGTCGTTTCCAGTAAATCATCAAAAAACCAGGAAAGATTTTTGCCACTGACCTCTTCCATTATTTTTCTAAGATCTTCCGGCTGAGGATGCTTAAACTTCCAGGTTTCAAAATACCGCTGCATAGCTTCATCCATGGTCCCTTGCCCAAGATAAGCCATCAGGTAGGCAAAGGCAAGTCCTGTCTTAGCATACACATCGGCTCCGTAATTGAGTTTGGTATACTTCTCCGAAGGATAATCGCAAGGCTGATCCTCATTTTTTGCCGCAGATATCACGTAAGTCAGGTAATTTTCATAGGAATGGGGGTATCGCGCGAGGTCAAAAAAATCGTGCCGGGGAACCCCTCCCGTTAATTTTGCATTCGGGTATTTGGTGGCGATATACCTGTTCTCATAAAAAGTATTAATCCCTTCATCCATCCAGGCATGCCTTCGCTCGTTGCTGCCCAACATCCCGTAAAACCAGTTATGGCCGACTTCATGAGTAATGACATCATCCAGTGAAAAAGCGTCTGCGGTCGCGTTGATGATCGTAATATTCGGATATTCCATTCCTCCGCCAGCACTCAATGCACCATCCACCGCCGTACAATTATCATACGGATAGTCCCCATTCCACAGCGAATAGTAATACAGTGCATCATTTACATAGCTCGTTGCATTCCGCCACAAATGTGCCTGGCCATTCGTAAACAAAACCCAGGTTAAAACTTTCCGATGGGAATTCGGAAGTTCTACTTCGCTTTTCAGAATGTTATACCGTTTGTCGCAGAACCAGGCAAAATCATGAATACGATCTTGCTTGTAATGAATGGTTTTGGTCTGGGTATCAGACTTAGGAAAGGAATCCTCCGTGGAGAAATTCTCTATCTGTGCCGTTTTCATGGCCTTCTCGTTGATCCATTGTTTTTCTTCCTCTTCCTGTAAATCTCCTGTTGCGCCAACTACGTAATTTTTAGGGAGCGTGATTGCAACATCAAAAGAACCGAACTCGGAATAAAATTCACCCTGATCAAGATAGGGAATCGGATGCCAGCCTTCTTTATCGAAAACGGCGGGTTTGGGATACCATTGGGTGATCTGGTACTGTTGACCCTCGTGTCCCATGCGGGAGAACATACCGTTCGGAATTCTGACATGAAAAGGTGTTGTAATCAGGATCTTGCCACCTGGTTTTAATGGTTCATTCAATATTAATTTTCCGATATCAATTGCCGGAGAATCGGATAAAAACACCACAGAATGACCATTCACCTTAAAATCCAATTGGTCAATGTACCCCTTGTCTTCTTCCTTTGAATAATAAAACAAGGTATTTCCTTGCGCTAACAATTGATTCGCCAGGGCTGTACCCGTATTCTTATAGGCATTGGGCCAAAGGTGAAAATAGATATACGTTAATACAGTAGTTGAATTATTGGTGTATTCAATGGTTTCCGCAGCGTTTAGCTCGTTTCGAACATCGTCCAGCTGGACCTCTATTTTATAATTGACCTCCTGTTGAAAGTAATTCTGAGCAATGCAGGGAAAGAACCCCAAAAGAAAAAAGGCTCCGTATAATCTATGCAGTATTGGAAAATCCATCGTGCTATTTCAGCAGTTCTTCCAGCCTCGCTTCCAGCCCTTCTGCCCGTAAGCCTTTGGCGACTATTTTCCCTTCCTTATCCAGCAGGAAGGTCTGTGGAATACTAGTCACATTGTATAGTTTTGCAGAGGCCGATTCCCAGGCTCCTAGATCACTGACATGGTTCCATTCCAGCTTGTCTTTCTCAATGGCCTCTGTCCATTTCGCCTTATCCTTATCCAGGGAAACTCCTAAAACCTCCAGACCCTTTGCATGATACTTTTTGTAGATCTTTACCATTTCCGGATTTTCCGCCCTGCAGGGGCCACACCAGGAAGCCCAAAAATCTACCAGCAAAACTTTTCCTTTAAAAGAAGAAGGACCCAATTTTTTTCCATCGGGCGTATCAGATAAAAAGTCGGGGGCGGAAGCTCCTATCTCAGTTTTCAACATATTCATCCTGCTATCATGAAATAATTTTACCTGGGCAGCACCCGGATACTTCTTCGTCAGCGCCTCATCCGTCTGCTGGTAGAGTTCTTTGTATCCGTCTTTACTGAATTCAGGAGAAAGTTGTTGAAGAGCGACAACCGCCACCAGAGAGGAAGCATTTTTATGGATGATATCCAGTAAATAATTATTCAACTGCAAAGCTTCTGCATTAAATGCTTTTTCGGCTTCATCCACATACGTTTGTATTTTAACCTTATCATTCTTGTTCAGATTAGCATATGCTTCATAAGCACGCATCATCGAATCTCTTTTTTGAAAACTGAGTTTGGCGGTATTGTTTACTTCACGGAATAATTTCGAATCCGGCGAACCTTCCACCGTGAACGAATTACCTAAATTTCCCGCATCGCCCTTCACTGTCACTTGTTGCGTTGAATCAAGAAGTAACATGGCAAAATTAGCGTCTGTAATACGCACACGGTAAAATCCAAGAGAAGGACTTGCTTTCAAAAAGGCAAAATCTCCGTTTGCATCTAACGTAGCCGTGTCAATTACCCTTACTCCTTTGGGGCTCATTTCTTCCAGGTAAAGCTGCTCCCCATTAGCATTACTGAGCTTCCCCTTAAGTTCGAATTTACTTTTCCGTTCTTCCTGCTTTTGCGTATTTCCGCAGGAAGCAATAATCAGTGCTAAGGAAAGGATAATGATTGTTTTTTTCATCTGTGGTTATCTTTTATTGTTTTCTCTCCCTATTGGCTATTCCCCTCCTCCAATGCTTTCTTCATTAATTCATTCGCTATTTTGGGATCTGCTTTCCCTTTGGAAAGTTTCATCAACTCCCCCATGAACAGGCCGATCAATCCAACTTTACCACTTTTGTATTCCACCACTTTTTCAGGATACTTTGACACGGCCTGTCTGACCAGATCCATCAGAGCATCCTGATTACTCTCCTGTACCAGGTTATTTTCTTCTGCAATTTGGAAAGGGGTTTTGGAACCGTCGGAAAGCATTTTCGGGAAAACGGTTTGTGAAGCTACTGTATTACTGATAGTACCTTCATCGACCAGACGGATCAGTTGAGCCAGTCGTTCCGGCGTCACCTGAAAGGCTCCGATTTCTACTGCACTTTCGTTGAGATGCGATTTAACAGCACCCATCATCCAGTTGGCAGCAGCTTTATAATTAGAAGTATACGTTATCAGCTCCTCAAAATAAAGAGCAAAACTTTTTATTTCCGTCAATACAAGCGCATCGTAATCGGACAGTTTTAATGTTTTGGTATATTTATCAAACAAGTCTCTGGGCAAAGCCGGCAATTGGGCTTTGACACCGGAAATATAGTCTGATGTAACCAGGACGGGTTGAAGATCAGGCTCCGGAAAATACCGGTAATCATTCGCTGCTTCCTTGGTACGCATGGAAAAGGTAGTACCCGTAACGGCGTCAAAACTTCGGGTATCCTGCACAATGACCTCTCCCCGTTCAATCAAGTCAATCTGGCGCTTAATTTCATGTTCAATAGCGCGCTGTACATTTCGGATAGAATTCATGTTTTTCACCTCTGCTCTTCGTCCGAACTCTTGAGATCCTTTTAACATGACCGAAATATTGGCATCACAGCGCATGCTGCCCTCTTCCATATTCCCATCACAGATATCCAGGTAGCGCACCAGTTTGCGCACCTCGCTCAAATAATTGTAGGCTTCCTCTCCTGATTTTATCACGGGCTCCGTGACGATCTCTAACAGAGGCACACCTGCCCGATTTAAATCGATCAGGGTATCGTAAGGATCGATGTCATGCATGCTTTTTCCCGCATCCTCTTCCATGTGAATGCGGGTTAATTGAATGTCCTTCAGGCTTCCATCCGTATTTTTGATCGTAATTATTCCTCCGGTACAAATGGGCGTTTTATCCTGTGTAATCTGGTATCCCTTTGGAAGATCGGCGTAAAAGTAATTTTTACGGGCATATTCGTTTCGTTCCCGGATAACGGACTTGGTGGCTAATCCCAAACGGACGGCAAATTCGATCGCCTGTTTATTCGCTTTGGGTAAGGTCCCCGGATGGCCCAAAGAAATAGCGCTCACATGCGTATTGGGCAGGCTACCGTATTCCGTTGAATCGGAAGAATAAGCTTTGCTTTTTGTCAGTAACTGTATGTGGACTTCTAAACCGATTACTGCTTCGTACTTATCGTAAACGTTCATGCTTTCTGACGGAAATTAGGATCCGCAAGATACGAATTAAAGATTTTACAGTTTAACGAAGAATAGTATCTTTGTCATCCTTAAATAATACTATATATATGAGCGTTTTAGCAAATATCAGAAATCGGGCGGGCCTGTTAGTGACCGTTATCGGAGTTGCGATGTTAATCTTTATACTGCAGGCTGCCCTGGAGTCAGGAAAATGGTTTGCCAATGACCGGAACGTCGGGGAAATTGCGGGCAAAGGTGTCCCCGTAGAAGAATTTGATGCAAGGGTGAAACAAGGGCTGGAGAATGTCAAGCGCCAGTCACAGCAGACAACCGTTGATCCCGGAACAGAAGACATGATTGTTCAGCAAACCTGGACTCAGATGATCAACGAGATTGTCTATTCCAAAGAATATGAAAAACTTGGCATAAGTGTTTCCGAAGACGAGCTGTATGACCTGATGCTTGTTCATCCTGACCGGTATGTTATACAGCAATTTACAGATCGGGAAACGGGCAGAATAAATAAGGACTTTATGGATCCTCAGACAGGCCAGCTGGACGTCAAAAAATTAAAGGCCCTGGTAGAACAAATGAATGAACAGCAGGAACAAGCTTGGAGTGAGCTCGAAAAAGCCGTTAAGCAATCCCGGATCGCCGTAAAATACAATAATCTTATTAAGAAGGGATTATATGTTACCACACTGGAAGCGAAGCAGGATTATATCGCACAGAACAAACAGTTCAGCGTACGTTACGTGGAGAAAAAATACAATGCGGTTCCCGATAGCACCATAAAGGTAACGGATGCAGATCTCACAGCTTATTACAACGAACATCAGAACGATTACCAACAGGAACAGGAAACCCGTAAAGCGGAATATATCAGTTACGATGTGGTGACTGCTCCGGAGGACATCGAAACCATCAAGTCTGACATGAGCCGTGTAGCGGAAGAATTCAAAGGAAGGAACCGCACAGAAGATTCCGCTTATGTCATCGCAGAAGCCGATTCCCGCACATTCGATCTCTCTCTGCATAAAAAAGGATCTTTATCACCGGAAATCGACTCCTTGATGTTCAGCGAACCAGTCGGTTTTGTTTATGGCCCCTATATGGAAAACAACTCCTATAAAGTTGCCAAACTGATTGATGAAAAAATGCTGGCCGACTCTGTGAAAGCACGTCACGCCCTGATCGCCTTCAAAGGAGCGATGAGAGCTGCCCCGACGGTAACCAGGACAAAAGCACAGGCTAAAGCCAAAGCAGACAGCTTGTTCAAGCTTATCAACGAAAAGAAAATAAAATTTGAAGACGCCAATCAATTATCCGATGATGCTGTTTCCAAATTAAAAACCGGCGATATGGGCTGGTTCAATGAAAGTGCACAACTCGCCGTTCCCTTCAAGGATGGAGCTCTGGCGGCAAAAAAAGGAGAAGTTATTGTAGTAGAATCGGATTTCGGCTATCACATTATTGAAGTGACCGATCGAAGCAAAAAAGAAACCAAATATGTTCAGGTAGCCATCATCGACAGAAAAATAGAGCCTTCTACAAAAACTGTTCAAAACTATTATAGCAAAGCGGGCGAATTCGCAGGAAAATATAAAACAGCGGAAGCTTTTCAAAAGGCCGTAGAAGATCGAAAGCTGAGTAAACGGGTAGCTGACAACGTGAAAGAAGGAGATAAAACGATTGCAGGCCTGGAATCTCCGCGCGAGTTCGTGCGCTGGATGTATAATGACAAAACAAAAAAAGGCAGTGTGTCGGATGTCTTTGAAATGGGCAATAAATTTGTTGTGGCCGTTCTCACGGAGATCCGCCCCAAAGGCATTGCAGCACTCGATCTGGTCAGAGATCAGGTAGAACCTAAAGCCAGGGAGAAAAAGAAAATGGAGCTATTCAGCGATGAATTCAATAAAAATTTAACCGGAGCTAACCTGGATGCCTTGGCTCAGAAAATGCAACTGCACGTTGAGAAAATGGACAACCTGAGCTTCAACACCTATTCCATTCCGGGAGCAGGCCGTGAAGATTATTTGGTAGGAACTGCCGTTAGCATGAAAGCAGCTTCTGTCTCAAAACCCATTCCAGGTCATAGCGGGGTGTTTATTTTAGCACTTGACAATATAAAGGATGCTCCGGTTGCCAAAGATTACAAAAATATTCAAACGCAAACAGCCAGTGCATTGCAGTCTCGTGTCGACAATGAAGTGTTTGATGCATTGAAGGATAATGCAAAAATTGTAGATAAAAAAGCTAAATATTATTAATAAAGTTGCGCTCATAATTCTCGATGGATGGGGCATCGGCGATGGAAGTAAAAGTGACGCCATAGCAAATGCTCAAACCCCTTTCGTAAGGAGTTTATATAAAAAATACCCTCATTCCACCTTACAAACTTCCGGAGAGGATGTCGGTTTACCAGAAGGGCAAATGGGAAACTCGGAAGTTGGTCACTTGAATATTGGCGCTGGCCGGGTGGTATACCAGGATTTTGCAAAAATAAATAAGGAAATCCGGGACAAAAAAATCGAAACAAATTCTGTTCTTCTGGAGGCTTTCCGGTATTCGAAACAAAACAACAAGGATCTTCATTTTATCGGACTCTTATCCGATGGAGGTGTTCACTCACATCAGCGGCACTTATATACCTTGTGTGATATGGCCAAGTCGGCCGGTTTAAGCAATGTATTTATCCATGCCTTTACAGACGGACGGGATACGGATCCCAAAAGTGGACTCGGTTTTATACAGTCGTTACAGACGCATTTAAAAAATTCCGTGGGAACACTCGCCTCTGTAGTGGGACGGTATTATGCAATGGACCGGGACAAACGCTGGGAAAGGATAAAACTAGCCTACGACCTGCTGGTTAAAGGAGAGGGCAGAAAAACACAAAACATACCGGAAGCCATCCGGGAATCCTATGCTGAAAATATCAGCGACGAATTCATTCAGCCTATTGTGTTCACACAAAAAGACGGCAGTCCGGTTGCAACCATCAAAGAAGACGATGTAGTCATTTGTTTCAACTTTCGCACCGATCGTTGCCGGGAAATCACAACAGTACTTACCCAACAGGATCTTCGGGAACAGGGAATGAAAAAACTGGAGCTGTATTACGTTACCATGACCAATTACGACGATTCTTTCCGGAACATAAAGATCGTTTACGATAAGGATCACCTTCATAATACGCTGGGAGAAGTACTTTCAAAAGCAGGTAAGACCCAGGTCCGCATCGCCGAAACGGAAAAATACCCCCATGTTACTTTTTTCTTTTCAGGAGGGCGGGAGACCGAATTTCCAGGAGAAAAACGGATCATGATTCCTTCTCCCAAAGTAGCCACCTATGATCTGCAGCCCGAGATGAGCGCACCGCAGGTAACGGATGCGCTTATAAAGGAAATGAACGAAAACACGCCTGATTTTATATGCCTTAATTTTGCGAATGCCGATATGGTCGGTCATACGGGTGTATACAGCGCAATTACTAAAGCAGTGGAAACCGTTGACACCTGCGTGCAACAGGTAGTAAAAACAGGTCTGGAAAAAAATTACTCTTTCATCATTATTGCCGATCATGGAAATGCAGACTGCGCGATCAATCCTGACGGTAGTCCCAACACAGCGCATACAACAAACCCTGTTCCCTGCATTCTTATTGACAAGACAGTAAAAAAATTAAATTCCGGAAGACTTGCCGACATTGCTCCAACTGCTTTGAAGTTGATGGACATACCTGCTCCGGCTGAGATGGATGGAAAATCCTTACTAGCATGAACTCAAAAAACATTCACATTGTCGGAGCAGGCCTGGTGGGCTCGCTGCTTTCCATTTATTTAGCGAAACGCGGACACCGCGTAACTATATTTGAACGCAGGCCGGATATGCGCAAGAATCGCATATCTGCAGGTCGATCGATTAATCTTGCATTGTCAGACAGAGGCTGGAAGGGCCTGGAGGGCGTCGGCATCGGAGAAGAAATCAAGAAAGTGGCGATACCGATGAAGGGTCGCATGATCCATACCATTGATGGAAAAGTTAATTACCAACCCTATGGCAAGGGACAACAAGCCATTTATTCGGTTTCCCGCGGAGGATTAAATTGCGTACTGATGGACCTGGCTGAAAAGAATAAGGTCAAGATCCTTTTCAATGAAAGGTGCACCGGGCTGGACCGGGGAGCCAACACATCTCATTTTGAACATACCGAAAGCACCATAAAAACATCCCATACCGCAGATCATACTTTTGGAACAGATGGTGCTTTTTCTTCGGTCCGTTTGCAGATGCAGCAAGTAATGGACCGCTTCAACTATCATCAATATTACCTGGAATACGGTTATAAGGAATTAAGCATCCCTCCTGCTTCCTCCGGAGATTTTGCGATGGAACAAAATGCATTGCACATCTGGCCCCGGGGTAATTTTATGCTGATCGCTTTGCCTAATATGGACAAAAGTTTCACTTGCACCTTATTCTTTCCTTTTGAGGGAGAACCTTCTTTCGCCGCCCTTACCACCAAGGAAAAAATGGGAGACTTTTTTAAAAAAACATTCCCGGATTTGATTCCCTTAATGCCAACTCTGGAACATGACTATTTTGCCAACCCTTCTTCTTCTCTGGTCACTGTCAAATGTTTCCCCTGGAGCCTGGAAGATAAATTTTTATTATTGGGCGATGCGGCGCATGCGATCGTTCCATTCTACGGACAAGGCATGAATTGTGGTTTTGAAGATTGTGTGGTATTGGATGACCTGCTCAATAAACATCCCGATGACTGGGCAGCCGTCTTTAAAAACTTCGAAAAATCGCGCAAGCCGGATACCGATGCAATTGCGGATCTGGCAATCGCGAATTTTGTAGAAATGCGGGATAAAGTTGCTGATCCCAAATTTTTGTTGCAGAAAAAAATTGAAGCCCGCTTTACAGAAAAATATCCTGACAAATGGACACCGCTTTATACGATGGTGACCTACAGCCCACATATCCCCTATTCCAGGGCCTTACAGGAGGGCGACAAACAGGAAGCTATCATGAAAAAGATCATGTGTATGCCGGATATTGAAAACAAATGGGATAGTCCGGAAGTGGAAGATGCGATTCTAAGTAGTTTGGAAGAAAAGGTAATAGCCAATAGCCAATAGGGGAAAAGGTTTTCATATATATTATCTTCATATTATTCAGCCCTACTGGCTATTCGCTATTGCCTATTGGCTAAAATTCGTTATTCGCTAAACAATGATTTACCAAAACAAACTTCTTGTCATCCGCATTCTTTTCGAAAGCTTTCAGAAAAAACCAATCTACGGAGTATTCCGTCCTCAGGCTTATATGGAAGAAACCGGTCATTACTCCTCCCACCTCCGATTTAATCTCTTCAAAAAAGAAGTAAAACAACATCAGAAAGTCGTTTTTGAAACCATCCTGGAATCACCGGTTGGCTTCGGCGAACACCTTCGGGAAGGCGCACTTTTAATTATCAAAGAAGGCCTGGATATTGTCGGAAAGGCAATCTTACTGGAAGTAATCGGGTATTTTGATCAGTGAATCCGCGCTTATTTTAGAAATGGATTGGTCTTCCGTTCATTCCCGATGCTCGTAACAGGACCATGACCGGAGTATACTTTGTAATCATCCTCCAAAGGCATCAGCTTGGTATGGATACTGCTTAGAAGTGTTTGATGATTTCCTCCCGGGAGATCAGTCCGGCCGATGCTTCCATAAAATAAAACATCTCCTCCGATAACGATCTTTTCAGGAGCATACACAAAACAAATGCTTCCGGGAGAGTGCCCTGGAGTGAACAATACAGATAAGCTTGTATTGCCGAATTTAACTTCCTCCCCTTCTGTGAGAAAACCAGAGGGATCCGGAGAAGCTTCCGCATTCAGATTATAAAGTTTGGCAACTGCCATCAATGACCGTAATGTAATAAGATCTTCCTGATGAATCAGGGGCTGCAGGCCGTATTTCTCGAAAATAAATTTATTCCCCACCACATGATCAATATGACCGTGCGTATTCAAAAGCAACAATGGTTTCAATCCCTGCCCGGAAATATAATCTGCCAATGCTTTTCTTTCCTCCTCGTCATAACAACCGGGATCTATGATAACACATTCCTTTGTTGAATCAGAAAGCACGTACGTGTTTTCCTGAAAAGGTCCGAACATAAACATTTTTAGTATAATCATAGAATATGGCCTTGGGGGGAGCCCTAAAGTTAGACAGAATTCGCTAATTTTTGCCAGGTATTAGGGTATTAATTTACAAAGATGTTTAGTACTTTTAGGACGCTTAATTTCACTCTGCTTGAACAGGTTTTTCACATCTTTTTTAAGAACTTTCACACTCCTTCTTTCCCTTCCGGCTTTTGGGCAATTTTATTATGGTTCCCAAATGGATTTTGGAAAAAACAGGATCCAATACAAAAAAGATCTATTCTGGACCTATTTCAGTTATGACCGGTATGACGTCTATTTTTATGAAGGAGGGAAAGAAATTGCAAGTTACGTATCCAAAGCAGCCCGGAAAGACCTGGCGGACCAGGAGCGCCTGTTTGATTCCGAACTGGAAGGCCGCATACAATTCATCGTATATAATAAACAAAGTGAATTTAAACAGAGTAACCTGGGTCTGGTAACAGATGAACAATACAATACAGGAGGAGTAACGCGGATTATAGGAACCAAGGTTATTCTCTATTTTGAAGGAGATCACGAAAAACTGGAGGAGCAGATCCGTTCGGGCATTGCCGAAGTATTGACCAATCAAATGATGTATGGGGGAAATGCCGCAGAGATGCTAAAAAATTCGACGCTACTTGCCTTACCGGATTGGTATATGAAAGGCCTGGTTGCCTATCTTTCTGTTAAATGGAATGCGGAAACAGACAACAAAGTGAAAGATGCCATTTTAAATAAACGCTTCAACCGGTTCAACACGCTTTCTGGCCAGGACGCAGTATTGGCGGGTCATTCGATCTGGCATTATATCAGTGAAACATATGGAGAGAGTGTTATTTCGAATTTACTCTACATGACCCGGGTCAGCCGGAACCTGGAAAGTTCACTTTTGTATGTTCTGGGCGTTTCTATGGAAAATCTTTCCCGCGATTATTTAATCTACTACCAGAATCGTTACGATGACCGGGATAAATCCAAAAATCTGCCGACACAGAACCCTGTGGTTAAAAAACCCAAAATTACCAGGGTATATACCCAGGCAAAGATCAGCCCGGATGGAAATTCACTGGTATATGTAACCAATGAATTAGGACAGTATAAAGTTTGGTTACAGGATCTGAAAGACAAAAAAAGACCAAAACGGATTATTAAATCCGGAAATAAAATTGACCGTATTAATGATTATTCTTACCCCTTGCTTGCCTGGCACCCCAGTGGCAAATTATTTTCTATGATCACAGAAGAGAAAGGCGAGATCTGGCTGACGATCTATGATATGGAATCCCATAAAAAACAGAAACGGACCATTATCAATTTTGAAAAAATACTTGATTTTTCATACT
>Ga0206820_1030_pt1 | contig 39816 bp, 39 predicted proteins | sample Alteio_BWOrgCont_84_FD_152857 | JGI IMG/M metagenome (GOLD analysis project Ga0206820, IMG submission 152857) | Enriched cells from forest soil in Barre Woods Harvard Forest LTER site, Petersham, Massachusetts, United States -... | ecosystem: Environmental > Terrestrial > Soil > Temperate forest >...
GTAAACGATTTCGCAGTTAACGAATTATTACACGAGTGGTCCCAAAATCTTGCAGGTACTTATTCCAGGATGTCTTCCAATATGCCGAGCCATCTTGATGCGAAGTTGTGGGATGAAAAATCCTTATTATGGGCCAGGTATGAAAGGTCAATCAAAGATTTGGTTTTTGATACGCAGCAGGCAGCTAACGAGGAACTTTCAAAACTATCTACTGAACTGAAAGTAATATTGGCTTTGGAAAAATTCTTTACCGGTCAGCAGTCGGCTTGAATGTCTACCGGGGAATTAAGTGAAGAAAGGATAAGGGAAATATACGAGCAGAAAATTAAGCCTCGATTATTTAACGAGGTAATCCCATCAAATAATAAAACTTGCGTTTTTGTGGGCGGTCAGCCTGGAGCTGGCAAGGGGAATCTGACAGATCATACCATAAACCAGCTGGAAAACAGGGATGCAGTGGTTATAAACAGTGATATTCTTAGGCCTTACCATCCCAATACGCCCTATACTCAGGAAAAGGATATTTATAGTTTGGATCCGGATTGTTATAAATGGGGCAATATGCTTATTGCTGATTGTATTAAGGAAAATAAGAACATTGTCTTTGATGGTACGTTTGGAGGTAATAACGGGGCGAATGAAAAATTGATGCAGGTTTTTAAGGATAACGGCTATAAAACAAAGGTTAATTTACTTGCCACCAATGACGTAGTTTCCACAATCGGTTTCAATTACAGATATGAGAGGGGAAAATTTGAAGATGGAGCCAGTCGGATTGTCAATAAGGAGTACCATGATAGTATTTATCAAAAGATGCCTGAAAATATCCAATCTACTGCTAAAATGGATTTGATTGATGAGTACAATATCTACGAGCGAAACCATGTTAATCCGGGAGTTTACGTATCCAAGACTTACACGGGTGAGCAGGTTAAATCAGATCCTGGTAAACTGGTAAATGATTTTGAAAACGCACGAATTAGACCTTTCACTGATGCAGAATTTGAAACGATAAAAACGTGGCATGAAAAAACGGTGGATTTTATGATTAAAAACGGCGGAGACGTAAGGCAGTTTCAGGCTTCTATCGTTACTAAAGATAAGGGCGCATCCGGGCAGTTAATCAAACAAATAGGCGATATTGCCAATAGTTCGAGTGTAAACGAAAAAATGAAAGCCATGAAAGAAAATCAAAAACAGGAGGAAATAATCCTTAAAGGCTATGTAGGTAAAGATTCTAAACAGGAAATTCTGCCATCGGGCAAAAAGGTAATTGAGTTTGATGTCGCTCAAATCGTGCCAGGAAAGGATGAAGTTAAATGGAATAAAGTGCAGGCCTGGGATGCCCTGGCAGAGAATTTACCTGAAGTTAAAAAGGGTGATTCTGTGGAACTGAAAGGATACAGCAAAACTGCCGTAGGCAAGGATCAGAAAGAAAGAACTCATTTTGTTACGACACAGGTATTGAAATTTACACCCAAACAAACAAAAGAAGAAACAAAGTCCGTATCCCTGGAGGGTAGGATAGGAGCTGACGCCGAAAAAAGACAGATTCAAACCAAAACGGGACCGCTCGATGTTGTTAAGTTTAGTATCGCCATAGAAAGTAACGGGAAGGAAGTGAAATGGCAAAACTGTACTGTTTACGGTAAAGACCTAGAGAAGACAAAGGCCGGAGAACTTAAAAAAGGAGATAGCGTGAAAATGGAAGGTCAGTACAGCAAAGAATTTACCAACAATAGGGGCGAAAAGAAACAGGATTTTGCCGTTAAAACCGTTGAAATATTGAAGCTCGCTGAGAAACAAAGTGAAAGCGCTACCCGCAAACTGTAAAGTATTGGGCTAGGTAAATAGAAGAATGAAAGTTCAAGACCATAATAAAAACCATATTCTCTTAATTGCGACAAGCGAATTTTGAACCAGAAATATTTTTAGTAATAAAAGCGGTCGGCATTTCTGCTTTCCGCCTTTAGGTACAACGCCATGATTTTTGAGTTCCTGAAACTACTGAAATTTATTGGAAGAGAGATAAAGTTGTGAGCTTTTGAACGACTGGATTAAATCAGCTAACAGAATTAAGCCTGCTTTCAACAAATTTCCATTGATGCTTGTCAATTTTTCTCATAAATAAAATACCCTTCTTCACCTACTTTGTAATTGAATAAACAGTCACGTATCACTGTTATTTGAAGACGAACAGGCGGAATGTTGCTACAACTCAATAATGATGAGGCCGGCATTAACATTTTTTAATTGAACTTTAATCTGGGTTAGGCAATTTCTGCATCATTATTGCCGTTTATCTGCTATGGAATGACAATTACTTCACCAATAATTACCACAATGCAAAAGCAAATCAATAAGGAAGAGCTGACAGAAGTTATTCCAGACAAGGAACTTCAAACAAAGCGTTACCAAAAGTTGCAGAGGGCAATGCAGTTATGGAATGTAGTTCACCAGAAGAGTAAAATCATTTTTAGGTCTGGCAATGAAATCAGGAGCGTAGATACGCCAGTCTGGTTTGTATCTGAAAAGTATGTGTGTATTAATGCAGGGATGACAATACTCGTATCGTGCATACTGGATGTGTTGGTATAGCGTGTTAACATTTGTTAACAGCACTTTTAAAATATCAGGCTGGGCTATTCGTTCTACTGAATGTGAAACAACCAATACTTCACCAAAATCAGTTACCATGAAAGAGAATGAAACAAATGAGTCAGAATCGACTTCTGAACCCCTTGTCAGCGAAAGATTGTCATCAAAGGAGCTTCAAAAGGTAAGCCACGAAAGAAGAAGGGATAATATCAGAAGGCATAGCAAAACGAAAAATAACTATGGTTCGTGGGATTTGTCCGGCGGATTGCTGGGGATATAGGCGGTAAATACTATGACTATCGTATTTTCTTAATTGCGATAAGCTGCGACAGATGGCCAAATTAATGGCTATCTTCTATCTTCCTACTCGATTTAATTTAATGTAGTTTTACTAACTATTTATCCAAAGGTAATTTCAAAAGCCAATCAATTGCTTTCTCCTTTTCAGTGAACGCTTTGAAGGGATATTTAGCTTGACTGAAATTGGCTAAAAAATTGGCGACATGCTTTAAAGGTGAACTATTTACAAGAGCCACGTTGCCTCTATGCAAAGGAGCTTCCTTCTCATCTGATGCAACTTTTCGCCCTTCCTTGGTCATATTTACATTCTGCCTCACGTCAGAAAAAGTGAAGTATGGTTTCCCCCCACTTAGTTTTTCAGCATTTGCTCTACACTCACGCATTTCTGGGAAACCCAATTCAGTGCCTTCTTTGAAAATAAAATAAACAATGGGCTTTTCATAGTGGATTTTGCAATAGGCTAAATCAATCTCCTGCGAAACCTTTGACTGATATTGGGATTCTAACTCATTTTGATACAATATTTTTTATGTAATAATAATCCCTGCTCTCAATTGCCGGCTTTAATATATCGTGGTTAGTGTCAAAATTATTGGACGGAGTTAAATCACTTCCCACTGCTCAATTTCTCCTGTAACTATTTTGAAAAGAGGATGACTTTTGAATTTTTTATTTACCGCTATTTCTGAATGTTTTTTTGGATCTCTTATTTTCAGTTTTTTTAACAGGTGCTGCACCTCGTAAGCAAGTTGTCCCTCGGTTACGGTGAGCTGGGTTGGTTTAAAATGCCAATCTATTTTTCCGTTATTAAAATTATACTTTCTGTAAGTAGCTTCAATATGGATTTCAGAAAGGTACTGATTTATGGCATCAACAGGTCTGTTTGCCTTTTTGAATCTGTCAAGTTGCGGATGGTTTTTATATCCTTTTGTTTTACCCTCCAATACATGCTTTGCCAAAAGAGCTTCTCGCCACAATGCAACCAATCCTTTGGTATCTAGGTATTTTGGATGAATGGACCAAATTCTCATTGAATAGCTGGAAGCATTTCTTCATAATGTCCGCCTGATCCGATATAAGTTACACGCTTTCTGTCGCCTATCAGAGTAGCTTCATAAAAATGAACTCCTGCCAAGGCAATATCGTTCATAAAGGTTGGATAGTCTGTTTTCTTCTGCTGATTGTCCCTAATGGCCTGAATTGTATCTGCCTTACTAAACTGCGGATTTATATTTCTTGGAGCAATATTGCCTGGATGTAAAACGGTTTTACCATCTGATAGCCGGTAAAAGATTGTGCTTGTGGCAACATTCACCGTATATGACTCGATTCCTATTGCTATAAGCTTGGAAACAAGTTCTGGATAACTCTTTGAGGTTTTATATACTTCTTGAATTTGCGTGTTCATTGTAAATGAGTTTTGAATAGTTCAATATCCCCGTGACCAACATGAGCAGAAACAGAGCGAAGAATTGAATAAATCAATTGTCCATGTCATTAATTGTCATTTTTATCTTCCCCCTGAATCTCATCGTCTGCATCACGTTCCATATTATCCTCTGTGTCCTCAATGGCTTCGTTCATTAAATCTTCTCCCAGGCTGTCCATAAAGGGCCCGTCTTCTGGTAAAGAGGTAACTGTTTCAGGAGCCTGAACAGTATCAAAATCCATATTGAGTTGAGGCCGTGGAGTTGACTTAACTTTTGGCGATGGCTTTTTGGCTGTTAGCTTTTTGTCGATAGCCTTTGTGATAGGCTTCTTTGCAATTACCTTTTTTACGGATTTATTTTTCAAGACAGCAGTAGCTGTCCTGGCCGTTTTCTTTTTGGCAACAGGAGCTGATTTCTTTGCCGACTTCTTTTTAGCTTTTACAGGAGTAGATTTTTTGCTATTTGCCTTTTTAACAGGCTTCTTTTTTGCTTTGGCTGGTTTTTTCTTGGACTTTTTCATGGGATAGGTTTTTGGGTACATCAAATTTAGAATAAAATCGAAACGATTTTGGATCATTACAGCTCACCTGGATAAAATTGAAGGGCGGTTACTCACTTGGAAAGGGAAAAATCGCCAGGAACTAATTTAAAACAAGGAAAACAGCAAGAATTCTACTTAGAATCAATCTGGATGGATCAACCAGTTAAGGGCTTTTCAGTGGGCCAATCCAATTTGCCAGATCGTAAAACCTGAAAATGACGAAATTTATGTCTTATTATACCTTTTTAGGTCCATTTGGAGAAGTCATTTTCATAGGTGTCACTATCTTCACATCCTACAACTCAATTAAAATTACTGATGACCCCGAACATCAAATTTAACGTTACAGACCAATACGCCATTATTTTAACCCATAAACAACCTTTCGCTGATTGGCTTAACTTTATTTCAGATGACCTCGCGGAACACATTGAGAATGTTGAAGACAAGGTATTCACAATTGATAAAATGCTTCCGTCAGTTTATATGTTCGATGAACTGGTGGAAAGCGATGAGATTGAAATAGACCTTCCACATATTGCTGTTAGATTATTTGAAAGGGAACTTGATAATTGGACCAATGACCTAATGCTTCGGCCTAGAGAAAAAACGTATGAGTTGTTTTGCGAATGGTTTGATGTGAAAATTTCAATGCTTGTTTGGAATGTTAAGGAAGGAGAGTCAATTGGCGCTGAAAGGGAATTAACTGAAGACCAAACAAATTGCTGGCCAGCAAAACACTTCCATGATAAAATGCTCGGCTACCTTGAAGAATACAAAGATTATCTTTTGCATATTAAATCTGATGGTTCGTTGGCTTCTTCAGGTGACATTGTTCATCAATTTATTAATTTCCTATTCAGCAATTTGATTATAGACATAGATCAGATAACAATTGCGATGGTAAGGTCCATGTTTTATGGTGAAATTAAAAAGATAGAAGAGAAATTTATTTCTAAGGAGGAATTAAAAAAAATATTGAGAGGTTTTTTTGATTTCTTAGATGGCAAACATCAGATAAGAAATGAGAAGATTATGAAAGGATTATCTGAAAAATGAAACAATTTGTCAGATGTCTATTAACCAATGACGGGAGACTTGCGCACCCAAGTGTCGCTGGTGAGTTGTTCCACCATCCACTGGGCCACATCAGCACGTGCAATACTAGGGTTAATTCCTGTTCCATCAATCGATGCTTTTATGCCCCCGCGAGCAGGTTTATTTAGCAAGCGACCTGGACATACGTTAACGTAATCCAAATCTGATGCAAAAAGTAGTTTCTCACCGCGCTTCTTGTCTTCAAAGACATTGCGCAAGAAAACCCATAGGAGAATCTTCTGTATTAGGCCGAAGGGTTTATGTTTTTCATTCGCGCCCCAGGCTGAGAGATTGACCAAACGCCTTACACCGCATTTTGTCATCGCCACAACCAGGTTACGCATCATCACTTCCTGGATATCACTTTTTTTTCAATGAGCGAGGTCCGAAAGCGCTTATCACTGCATCTTGTCCCTGTACAGCACGGTTTACCAGTTCGGAGTTGAGTACATCGCCTTGAATTAGAACCAGATGCTCATGTTTGGTTGGGATGACCTCAGGCCTGCGCACCAGTGCTGTCACAGTATGTCCCGCCGCAAGCAAACGGGTTAGTATTTCCTTGCCTGTGCCTCCGGTTGCGCCAATTAACAAAATTTTCATACTTTATTATTTTTAAGATTGAAAATTTATTAAAATAATATTGATTTTCAAAAGTAAACAATTAAAAGTCCAATCAGGATTCACTAAAGGGTTAAATAATTCAAATGGAATTCTTTCTTCTGAAATTAATTGAATCTCTAATCTTTCTTTCAGATTATTTGTGAGAGCGTTTTCTCTACCATCTGATGCCGATGTACTTGGTTCTATAAACGCGCTTAAATCTTGGATCTGGATGTCAATTTGAAAGAAGTTCCTTAAGATACAATCATCCTATCGAGGAATATGAGCATTCTTATCATATACTGCAAAGTAAACAATGATTTAAATACTTAATGGACCATAAGATTGTGATTTGCTGTTTTTGCTTAATTTTATCCTTATGGAGAACGTGGCGCATGGTGGTTTCAAAGACGTGATTCTTGTTACTATATTAAAATGTCCCCATTGCGGGAGGGAGCAGCAGGCTACAATGCCTGAAAAGGGACGAAAAATGGCACAAGATTGCAGATATTGCAACGAAACGATTTCAGCAATTGAGGGGAATCATTGTGTATTCTGCTCTTATGGATCAATAAAATGCCCAATCGCTCAAAGAATTGAATAGATCTAATTACAATGAACAAAGATTTCGAAATTCGCTTTCCGCGGGTAAAACTTATTGAAAACACAATAGAATTAATTCTTCTTGTAGATAATGATGTTTCTTCTACTATTTTTCGGTGGGCCACTTCCATAAATTCCCAGGTTAAAAGCATTGAAAACACTGTTTTAGTTAATAAAAATGAAGCAGAAGCACCGGAATTTTACAAGGACATCGTTAAACGAATAGGTCAGCAGAACGTATATTTAGAGCATATTTTAGGACAAATTAGACGAAACGAAGTTAACTCGGAAGATTTAATAACAAGGCTGAAGGCTATTTCGTATTTGCTTGGTACAATTTCTAATGATATGCCTTTACCCCATTGATACCTTTTATTACACATGGCTCTAGTCAATACTGCAAATGTATTGGGCGAACATTAAAATAAATTATAGTGGCTTCAATAGTTACCTACGACGTAGCAGAAAAGGATCTGGAATTAAAAAATTCAATGCTTACGTTAGGATATAAAGACCACATTTCCGGAGATGCGTGTAAAGTAATTTATTTTCCGAGTACTACCTTGTACCATCCGACAAAAACCACGGAACAGGTGAGAGATGAAATACAGGCCACTTGTGAAAAATTAAGTATTCATCTTTTACGCTGTGTCGCTACCGCTTGGGAAGATTGGTCGGCTATCTGTGGAAAGGAATTTTAAACCAGGTGTTTTGCAAAAATTTTAGTTCATATGGAAACTAAAGATTTGAAAGGTTTAATATTCTTAAAGGATCTGCAAGAAATAGCAGGTATTCAAGGGGGAAAGTGCCTTTCCCAGCATTATATAAACAGTAAAACGCATCTTCTTTGGCGCTGCCAAAAAGGTCATGTTTGGGAAGCTGCGCCTGGTGAAATAAAACGAGGCACCTGGTGTCCTGTTTGCGCCAGAAATAAATATAAGCCCACAATTGATGAAATGCAGCGATTGGCCCAGAAGAAAGTTGGCAATTGTTTGTCCAAGGAATATGTAAACGATTCCACTCATCTTCTTTGGCAATGTGCTGAGGGGCATAAATGGAAAGCAGTTCCAAATTCGATTAAACAAGGATCCTGGTGCCCGGAATGCGCCGGACTGAGCAAGGGGACAATTCAGCAAATGCAAAAGCTAGCTTTGGCCAAAGGTGGACGATGCTTATCGAAAGAATATATAAATACTCATACTCACTTACTCTGGCAGTGTGCAGAAGGTCATAAATGGGAAACAGAGCCTGCGGTAGTCAAAAAAGGTTTTTGGTGTCCGGAATGTGCAGGCCAAAAGCCAGGAACAATTGAGCAGATGCAGCAATTAGCTTTAAGCAGAGGCGGTAGATGTTTATCAAATGAATATACAAACGGTAAGGAAAATCTCAGTTGGCAATGCGGGAAGGGTCATAAATGGAGTGCTGTGCCTGGCAATGTTAAAAATGGAACATGGTGTCCGGTCTGCGCCGGAGTTGTCAAAAAGAGCATTGAAGAAATGCAAAAGCTGGCTCATAGTAGGGGAGGGGAATGTTTGTCAAAAAAATATGTTGATGCTCTTACAAATCTTAAATGGAAATGTGACCAGGGGCACGTATGGCAAGCTACTCCAGCAGGGGTCAGCTTTGGTTCATGGTGTGCTGCTTGCGCGGGTGTGAAAAAAGGAACAATTCAAGAGATGCGAAAAATGGCTAAGGCCAAAGCCGGACATTGCTTATCAAAAGTATATGTAAATAATACCACTAGACTTGATTGGCAATGTGCAAAGGGTCATGTATGGAGTACAGCACCTAAAACCATCAAAAAAGGGCACTGGTGTCCTATATGTTAAAAGATCAGTGGATTGAATTTTACTGGGCATAGAGCTAAAACGTAAGCAGGCCTATTTAGTTGAAGGCGTACCAAAAGAGAATGAAAACGGAGGATAAAAAGGACGTATTGTATTTAGAAGAGATGAGATCAATGGCCGCTCTCAATGGGGGTGTCTGTCTGTCTAAAAAGTACGTAAACGCTAGGACTCATCTGTTATGGCGATGTGAAAAGGGTCATACCTGGGAGGCGGTTCCTTCAACCATCAAGCAGGGATCCTGGTGTCCGGTCTGTTCAGGAAGGAAAAAGGGAACAATTGAGGAGATGTTCCAGATAGCTAAAGATCACGGCGGAAAATGTTTATCAAAAGAGTATATAAACAGTAGCACTCATCTTCTTTGGCAATGCAAAGAGGGTCATATCTGGGAGGCGGTTCCTAATGAAATTAAACAAGGTTCCTGGTGCCCGGTATGCGCCAAAGAAAGCAGGAAAGGCAATATTGAAGAATTGCAGAAAATAGCCCAGTCCAAAGGAGGGAAGTGCTTATCCAAAAAATACATAAACAACCATACTCATCTTAATTGGGAGTGTGAAAATGGTCACAAATGGAAAGCCACTCCTCATGGAATTAAGGCAGGTAAATGGTGCTCGAAATGTTCAGGAAATGTAAAAGGAACAATCGAGGAAATGCAATCCCTTGCTCAGGTTAAAGGCGGCAAATGCTTATCGAAAGTATATATTAATAACAGCACTCATCTTCTTTGGCGATGTGAAAAGGGTCATAAATGGGAAGCGATTCCCAATGATATAAAGCAAGGATCCTGGTGTCCGGTTTGTGCTAAAGATTGGTCCAGAGGCACGATTGAACAAATGCAAGAAATTGCTTATTCAAAAGGTGGTAGGTGTTTATCTCAAAAATATGTGGATAGGGAAACGCATCTTCAATGGCAATGCGAAAATGGTCACAAATGGGATTCTTCCCCGACAACTATTATAAAGGGATCTTGGTGTCCGGAATGTTATGTCGATAGTCGTAGAAAGACGATTCAAGAAATGCAGGAGTTGTCATTAGTCAAAAACGGAAAATGTTTGTCAAAGCAGTATATTAACAATTACACAAAGCTTTTATGGCAATGCGAAAATGGTCATAAATGGAAGGCTGTACCAACGGTTATAATGAGAGGATCCTGGTGTCCATATTGCGTAAAATGACTAATTTAAACACGAAATGCAGGGCATCAAATTTCTGAAAAAGGATAAATCACCTGCATAAAACAGCGCGAAATGTTACAACAGCGTATTATAAATCTTATGAGTGATTATTATTTCACCCATAAACTTGAACCTACGCAGGAACTATTTAACATGTGGCTTTCCGGATTAAAAAATCCATTAAAATCTCATTTTGAAAAACTAGGTTTTGAAAAGAGTAAAGGGGTTCTGAGTTTTAAAAGATTTCAGCTGGAATTAAAGGATATTGGTTTGGAGGAATATTTAAAAGAAAATCTGACAGATGCAGAGTATCAGCAGTATAAATCAATAGATTTGAATGATGCGAAATGAATTGTGTAAAAAGCGAACTGAAACGGCCTGATCTGAATAAGGTATATAATACATAAGATTTTTGTGTTACATTTGTTTCAACAGTACTCGCCACGCTACCCATTGGAACAGCGTCCCAGGGCGAGTCTTCTGCTTTTATACCTATAAGATGGACTGGGAATTGGCAGACACATGATCGAATTACAGTAGCATGGACACCAGCGACAGACTACGGAAGTGGTCTATAACAGGACTTGCGAAGGATTAAAAGATCGTTACGGTAAACGAATTTGGCAGACGGGACGGTTTTAGATATATGACGATTTTGAGTTAGAGTCATTTTTATTATAGTTAATCCATGGCATAAATTAGCACTCATTCTGCTGCAATTTATCGTATGCTGGCTCAATAAAATTTAATAAATTCACATTATTGCTATGTTGAGTCGACATTTTTTAGTTTTGAATTTTGTAGTTTTTGGTTCATGTTCCTTGACATTTGGTAATAAACCCCACGACCCTTTAAGCAGGGCTATTCCTAACTGAAGTTGCGGTTTGGTTTCAGGAAGGATAAATGACATTTTATTTAGTGCGGTATTCAAACGTCCCGCGGTTGTGGTTTGATTTCAGAGAGGGATAAATGACATTAAAAAATACCTAGGAATAAGTCCAGTATTAGTTGTGGTTTGATTTCAGAGAGGGATAAATGACATTTCCGGAATTTAAATAAAATGAGATGGACAAGTTGTGGTTTGATTTCAGAGAGGGATAAATGACATTGCGATGTTGATACCGAGCTTGCTGGTTGCAGTTGTGGTTTGATTTCAGAGAGGGATAAATGACATTTGTGCTGTTACCAGTTGATTTTGTAATGAGTTGTGGTTTGATTTCAGAGAGGGATAAATGACATTAGTTGATGACAGATTCTTCTAATGTTCAGCCACTTACAAACATTTGATGTCATTAAAAAATAAGTGCGGTTGAGGTCTTTTTTGTACTTCTTCCGCATTTTTTTGGTTTAAAATCGATTAAAAAAGCTCCAATTGTTGCGGTGAAGCTGAAAGTTCGGCTATTTTTTTACCCCAAAAATTGATGATATCGCTATATTGTTTATCTGTAATCCGAACAATACTTACCTGCCCTTTTTCAGGAAGAAGTTTTTGTACTCGCTTAGTATGAACGTCAGCGTTTTCTCCACTTGCGCTGTGGCGAATGTATACACTGAATTGCATCATGCGAAACCCATCTTTCAGCAAGTCCTTTCGAAAACGGTGGGCTGCCTTCCGTTCTTTTTGGGTTTCCGTAGGCAGATCAAAAAATACAAAAAGCCACATGACACGATAAGCATTTAGCCGTTCAAGCTCCATGTTTTATAAAAATGGCAATTCCGGATATTTAATTTTTTCATCTTCTCCTTCAAAGCACTTTGCTAAAGATGCCGTACTTTGACTTAAAGCAACCATCAATGGACTCGTATTATTTTGACCAGAAGGAATAATCACATCACTGGCCAGCAATTTTAGAAATTCCGCTTTTCTTTCTGTTGTAATGTTATGGTAATCATCGTTGGCCGTCTTTTGTTCAAAAACTAAGAGATCAACAAAAGGCCGATAAGGTTCCATAATATCATCTGCAAGGCAATAGGCATTGTATTTGTTGTGATGATGAATTCCGAGTGTTGGCAATAATCCTGATCCACACAAAGCACGGGCAGTGGCAGCTCTCAAAATTGAATAGCCGTAATTCAGCGATGGATTTGGTGGCATTCCGAAGCGATCCCTTAAGAAATTACTGCCAAATAGCTTTGGCCAATATCTCCTGCTGGCTTGGGCTTCTGCGTTATCAATATCGCCGCTTTTTACCTGTTTCGATAAATAAATTAAATCCTCGTATTCCTGCCCAATGTGCTTCAACATTGCGGCTTGGTTTCGAATTTTAGCTTTTACGGTCTGCTGCCACAACTGTTTTTTTAACGGCTCGCTTGCTGCAACTTGAGCACGGAACCTTTCGTTTTGAACCTGGTTAGTGTCAAGATGAAATAACATGCTACCAGGATGATGTCTTTCATCGCAGAAAATTACAGCGACGTTGTTTTCAGCGAGCAATTGCATTACGCTTTGCGTAAAAGTTATTTCTCGGTGGTCAAATACCACAAAACCTAAATCCTCAATAACCGCTTGTTTTATTTCCCCTGTATTTTTATCAGCTATCACTAATTGTTTCAGCTTGGTGCTGATGTGATAAGGGTTACTAAATAACAGTGTTCGTTTGAGCATGCGATTTTATTGTTTCGATTTTTCCAGTATGGGTAAGAGTGAAATGATAACCCTCAACTAATACATTAAATTTACCCAATCCAATTGCTAACTGCGGTGATCCAATAAGATTTTCTGAATTAATTTCATCTTTTATTTCTTTATCTCCTCTTGCCTCCTGATGAAAACGGAGTGTGATCCACGGACGATCATCAAATTTTTGAACTTTATAAAGCCTTTGCACTCTTTCTTCATTTGTCAATTCCCATATTTCTTCCGGATTTTTTTTGTAAAATAAAACCATAGTTCCTTTTCTGATTGTAGCCTTTAGAAAAATTTCGATTTCATTTTTACCCTTACCGGACCTTTTGGATGGTTTCACCAAAGCATTAAGATTTCGATTTGAAAATTTTAATTGCTCCCCAGCTTCAAGCATATTAATAATTTCGAAATCTCTGACTATTTTACCAGATAATATATTTTTACCCTCGTAAATTGCCATTAAATAGTTTCCATCATTCATTACATGATAGTTCCTTTTGTGTTCGTATTTTGACTTATCCCTATGTGGTTTGAGGAAAATCGGTGAAGCAACTGTGGGAGCGTAACAACGAACTTTTTTGATCGAAACACCACTTGCCATAAATAAGCCGTCTTTAACTGCCTGAATTAAGCCTTTTCCATCAACCGCTTCCTGAATAATTCTCTGAATAACAGGGTCTACAATGTTTTTCACGTCTGAAGCCTTCAAGTCTTCAATTTTCATTCTAATCACATATTTAGGTGTTAAATCCTCTTTTTGATAAGGCTTTATTATAGCACCATAAAATGTTTCTTTGTGCAAAGATCCCCGGACCGTATCACCTTTCTGATAAATTGGCTTTTCGTCTTTACCATATTCAATTTTACCTCGAATCCTTGACTTTTTCTTCGCTTGTTTTTTCACATTATCCGGGGTGTGATGCGAAACCAAAACTTGTTTTTCAATTGCTTTTATATCTTCGGTGAAAGTCGTCCAAGGCTTAATGATTTGCAACATCTCCTTTTTCTCCTTTTGATAACCTTCTTCGTCAGCGTGGTATAGTTTAGATAGCAAATCATATTTGTCTTTGGTCATACAGGCAATGGTAATAGCATCAATACAATGATGAATATGGTTTGCTCTCTCCTTTTTGCTGTAAGCTTCCTGTAATCCCCATAACTCTCTGAATTCTTTAACCATACCGCCTTTGACAGAATAGACCTGAAAAAACACTGATTTAAGATATGCGCGAGCGTATTTGGTGATGATTCCGGTATCTACCAGTTGACTGTTTTTAAACCCTTCGGGAACGTCTTTCCTAATAAACCGGCTGTATTTTCCCTTCCAATAATCAAGGTACAGTTTGTAATAATGTTTTTCCCTGATACGTTTATCTTTTTGTTCTTTTGCTTCAATTCCGCGTGCTCTTTTTCTTGAATTGAATAATTTTTCATACTCAGATGTTTTTTGTTCCCATTTTACCAGGCGTTCAAGTATATTGCTGTGATTTGGCAATTCAGCAGGTATCTTATTGCGCTTTATTTCCCTGTTGAAGCTAACTTCACAAAGGGTAAGATTTTCCTGAGAATTATCAAAACTCAGGCTTTTGGGTATGGTATGTTCTAAATCATATTTTGGATTTGGCCCAATAAAGTCACAAATCCCAATGGAGTTGGATGGGTTATCGGTATATAAGCATTTGTGATCTTGTTCTTCCCACAGGATGTATTTTAAAATATCGTCTTGACTGGGCTCAATATCTTTTCCACATTGTTCCTTATATAGTTTTATAATTTCTGATTTCGCATTTTCTCTTTCCTCTTGCCGGTCTTTCTGCCAATCCTGTATTGCTTTGCGCTTGTTTGCATCATTAAGCTCTCTCGCTAATTCAATATGAATTTTCGTTTCTTTTTCTATTTCACCTTCATTTATTAAAGTATTTACCAATTTCCGGAGCTGGTGCATGGTTCTCATTGCCATCGGATTTTTAATTGACGGGATCATAGGACTATTTAAATAGTATTTACCATCCTCTGAAATCTTGGCTTCCTTGAAAACGTCAATGTCAGATGGGTGATAGAGCTTTTCAAGTGATTCGTTTGATACGTTGAAATTATCCTGAAGAAACGAAGCAATTTTTTCATCGAGTCGATCAGTTCTTATAAATTCGCCCCTGTTCTTTCTTAACTGTTCTTGATATTTTGTTTCAACCCAAATAACTAATTCAGCCTGTTGATTAACCTCTATCGAGCCAAAATGCTTTTTTCCATAGACCGCCTGTATTTTTTCTATCACTTCCGATTTGTCTTTTTTATCTAAAACGTAATCAGAATCCGCATTATTATAGTCTTTTTTGAAATGAGCCATCAGATCATTGACGACACTTTCGCGTTTCCTGATTTCGTTGTAATTTTCAATCAGATTGTTTAATTCACTTCGAATGAATTTTTGATTTTCAATATCGCTCCATATTTCGTTGCCTATAACTTTCTCAATATTGGCAAGAAAAACAGCGTAGGAATAAATAAGTCCTTCTCTGAGATAAGGTAAAATTTTTGTAATCGCCTTTAGGCTTAAACTGGAATATTCCTTTTTCAAAGTTATTTTACTGAATTTCCTTGCTTGTTGGGTATTTAGCCCCAGTTTATTCTTGCCAAACACTTCCAGTTTCTCATCTTTATCAAATGAAAAAAGTACATGCCAAATATCATTTATAACATCATCAGTGCTTTTTATACCAATTTTTGTTTTCTTAGCAATGTACTTTTCATATATGCTTTCCTTCCAGTGCTCACCGAAAGTATTTTTCTGTGATAATTGAGCAATAGTAGGGCATCCACTGACATTGGTTCTATCACTGTAATTAAATTTCAACTCAATGCCTTTTGGGGTAAGATCCTTTCTTATTTCCATAAAATCGAAATTGGGCTTACTTTTTCTAACAAACAGATGCCAAATGTCTTTACGTTGTTCTTTATTTAAAGGGTCCCCATTGCATCTAATACTATTTATAAATTGCAATGCCCGGAATTCTTCATATGATGGATGAGAAATGGGACAACGAGGTTTATTTTTCTCAAATGAACATTTTCCTACAAGTCCTCTTTGAGATTTTAGGGGCCGCTGATAGAAAATCGCGTTTTCTAATTCCTTCCTGACAGGTAATGCTAGTTTTTGGACTTCACAAATGATTTCAAACTCTTTTAAGTAATGTTCTTCACGGTCAGTATACTGGATCCGTATTTTTTCATTCTTTTTATAGCACGTATAAAAATATTGGCCCAATGTTTCGCAGCTTTCCTTTTCCATTTTTTGGGACAATACAGCAATTCCCTTTTTAACTTTTCCGAGATTTTCTGTCCTGTTCAGAAATTTAATTAATAACTCTTTAAGTTCTTCAACGGGTTTTAGCTCATTTGTCTTTCTATTTTTCTCAAATGAATTCAGGAATTTGTTTACTACTTTATCGTCTTCATCGGCATAAGATTCCAAAATAAATTTTATTGAAGCATTTAGTTCATCCCGGTCGGTTTCGCCGCCCACAATATCCAGTAATTCCTTTCTTATTTGATCCATGAGTCCATCGTCTCCCTGATCAAGACGGTTACTCAGAAATCCTCTACGCTGTGAAATGTGGTAAAATGCCCGCCCCAAATCTTTAAGTGCTATTTTTTCTCTGCTAGCTTTGTCTCTAAAAAAATATGGATTGGCATTCGTGGCTTCGTCAGTTTTTAACCATTTTAAGAATTCCTGATTTTTCGGGTATGCTTTTTTATTTATTCGCCACCCTTGTAATTCTTCAGGAGATAGGGGACACATATTATGTTTAATTAAAACGCCAAGTGTTTCTATTTTACGAAGTTTTCTTCTGAATTTAGTCCTTCTTGCGCTTCTGTATTTGGTTCGCTCAGCCGCCTTTGAACTTTCCTTTCCTTTTTCAATTTTTACTCCTTCCGAAAAGATATGGACACCTTTATTTATCAGTTCAAACTGGTTGTCATTTCGATTAACTATAGCCCAGCCGATTGAATTAGTGCCGAGGTCAAGTCCGAGGATTTTAGCCATATCTATTAAGATTTAATATTCAGATGAACCAAAGTAGTAATTTCCATGAGTTTATAAAAATTCATATATTTGATGTAGAATTAAGAGCTTATCCCTCTTTTTATCTTATCACAATAAGGCTATATGCCGAAGGTGAGAACCTTGAACCCCGCTTCGGTGGGGTTCACTTTTTATCCCAATGGCTGGCCATAAAAATGTCCCTATTCAATTAATTGATTTTTTCGCTCTTTTCTTCCAGAGAATACGCTCTAAATGATTCCTTTTGTCTTATTTTGTATGAAGAATGAATAAAGAAAGCCAAAATACAGAGTTCAAACAAAACTGGAGAGATGAATTCCTGAAGACTGTCTGTGCTTTTGCCAATACTCATGGCGGACAACTTTTCATTGGTAAAAATGACCAGGGCAAAATAGCGGGTCTTGACGGGGCTAAAAAACTAATGGAAGACATCCCAAACAAAATCGTTGATCTTTTGGGATTCGTTGCGAATGTTAGTCTTAAGAAAGAAGTTGGGAAAGAATATATTCTGATTCGGGTAAAACCTTATGAAACCCCAATTTCATATCGTGGTAAATATTATATCCGTTCCGGAAGTACCACTCAGGAGTTGAATGGAGCCGGGCTCCACAACTTTTTGTTAGATAAAAGTGGCCTAACTTGGGATGCATTGCCGGAAGAACGAGCAACTTTAAAGGACATAGATCCTGAAACAATTTCCGAATTCAAAGAACTGGCGATAAAAAGATTCCCGGCTGCGGCTAGGGAAAAATCGCTTTCAGGTCTTCTTGGCAAACTACATCTTTTAAATAAGGGAAAACCCACCCGTGCCGCAATTTTACTATTTGGGAAGGATCCCCGCCAGTTCTATATCAGTTCTTACATTAAGATTGGCCGTTTTAAGGATGAAGCTACGCTTCTCAGCATGGACGAGATATATGGCAACTTATTTCAACAGGTAGAAGGCGCTATGGAAGTCTTGAAAAAGAAATATCTTCAGACTAACATCAAAATTCGCTCTTTACGTCGGGAAGAAAATCTTGAGTACCCAGAACCTGCTTTACGGGAGGCTATTGTAAACGCAATAGTTCACCGGGATTATTCGCAATTTCATACACAGTTGAAGATATACCCGGATCAGCTTACACTATGGAACAATGGGGAGCTAAGCCGTAAGCTTACTATTGCTAAACTCCGTAAAAAGCATTCGTCATATCCGAGAAACGAGCTTATTGCAGATGTGTTTTACAAAGCTTCTTATATTGAATCATGGGGTCATGGAACAGTTAAAATGATGGAGGAATGTAAGAAGGCCGGATTGCCGGAACCTTTGTATGAAGAGGATGGGGGAGGTATCCTTGTTACATTCAGGCAAGATAGTTATACTGAAGATGCTCTATATAAATTAGGATTAAATGAGCGTCAGATGAAAGCGATTCTGTATATGAAAGAAAAGGGCAAAATTACTAATGCGCTGTATAAAAAAATAGCAGACACCTCAGAAAGAACGGCAACACGCGATTTGACAGATTTGGTAAACAGGACTATCCTTGAACAGATGGGTAAAACAGGCAAGGGAACTGAATATTTGCTAAGCCGCCATAAAGCCGCCAAAGCCGCCATTAAGGCGCAACGAAGCCGCCATACGTAGAAAAAATCATAATAGGATAGACTTTAAACAATATAAATAGTTCAGAAGGTGACAAAAGACGAAATAGCAAAAAGTATCGACCCGGTTTTTCCATCGGTTTATGCTCCAAAATTTAAACCTACCAAGTTGATCTTTAAAGATGGCACCCAAAAGGTAGGCTTTTTTGAATTTACAAATAATTCAATTTTGTTAGAAGCTGAAAATAAATACACTTTCATTGAATTTTCTAATGCTCAACAATATAGAAATACTGGAGATACAAAGTATGCAACAGTTGTTAGCGGTGAAAATTTAACACAAGTGGAATATCCTGCTGTGGAACAAAATAATAATGAAAATGAAGAAATTGCAATTGATAATACTGCAAAAAAAGTCGAAGAGTCAGACGAGAGTAATGTTCCAATAAAAGTTCCCTTTGATCCAAATTTGATCCGTATTAGAAGAGATCCATATACATTAGGAGAACTTATAGACAGAATCGAACACCGGGAAATAAATTTCTTCACTGGATTTCAACGCAAAGAAGATTTATGGAGTGAAAAACAACAATGCGGTTTAATTGAATCAATTCTTTTACGATTGCCGTTGCCAGCTTTTTACTTTGATGAAAGCGAAGATGACAAATGGCAAGTAATTGATGGGTTACAAAGAACAAGTGCGATAAGAAATTTTGTAGTTAAAAAAACACTCGTCTTACAAGATCTCGAATTTTTAGGACAGTTTAATGACTTAAGTTACGACCAATTACCAAGGGAACTTCATAGAAGAATTAAAACAACGCCACTAACGGTATACGTTGTTGAGAAAGGTACGCCAGATGAGGTGAAGTTCAATATTTTTAAGCGCATTAACACTGGAGGATTAGTACTGACAGCTCAGGAAATTCGCCATGCTTTGAATCAAGGAGTTGCTTCTGACTTTATAGCAGAACTTGCTGCGGAAGAAGTATTCAAAGAAGCAACTTGTTGGGTCATTAGGACAGATAGAATGGAAGATAGAGATTTCATAACTCGCTTCGTTTCATTTTACCTTACTCCTTATCAGAAATATGATTCTGATTTGGACAGTTTCATGACAAAAGGTATGAAGGCCATAAAAAATCAAACAAATGCTGAAAGTAGAATAAAAATGAAGGGCGATTTCATTAAGGCAATGAATACATCCATTGCAATTTTTGGAATTGATGCTTTTCGAAAGCGCAAAGATAGAGGAGACAGAAGAAAACCACTGAATAAAGCATTGTTTGAATCTTTTAGTGTTGCATTTAGCAGATTAACAGATGCTCAGGTACAAAAGCTTATTGAAAAAGGTGAAATATTAAAAGATAAATTCATTGAAATTAATAATGATCTTCGATTTGAATATTCTCTATCTTCCGGTACTGGACAAAAGGAAAGCGTGTATACACGATTTAGTGAAATTGAAAGAATTGTAAACGAAACAATTGACAAGTAACATGATAAAGAGTTTAGCGATAAAGAATTTCAAAGCTCATTCCGATACGTCTTTGGAATTGAAAAATTTGAATATACTTTCTGGAATTAATGGAGTTGGAAAGTCCTCAGTGTTTCAGGCCTTATTACTTTTAAGGCAGTCGCATGAGAACAATGTTTTGCAAAAAGGTTTGCAGCTTAATAAACCATACTCTTATATAGGCAATTTCGAAGATGCCATTTACCAATATGCAGGAAATGATACAATTGAGTTTTCAATCACAACTGAACAAAACGAAAATCATTATTGGAAGTTCAAACCAGAGAAGAACAATCTTACAGGTGGTTTTGTTCCTTTGACCAGTTCTTCATCCGGCAGTTTAGAGAAAATTAGTGTATTTAATGACAATTTTCAGTATTTAAGTGCTTCCAGAATGATTAAAGCTGAATCTAATACATTTGCTGTAGAATCTAAAAAACAGCTATCTCTAGAAAAGGGCCAAGCGGAATTAGTAGCTCACTTTCTGTATTATTGGGGGAAAGAGAAAAAGGAAAAAGTTCGTTTTGAAAACTTGCTGCATTCCTCTTCAGGGGATAATGATTTACTTGCTCAAACATCTGCATGGGAAAGGGTTATTAGCCCAAATGTAAACGTTGTGCCGGTTAGAAATGGAAGTTCGTATGTTATAAAATATAGTTTTAACAAGCCTGACGGTCCAACAAATGAATTTAGTTCGGAAAATGTAGGATTTGGATTAAGCTACGCTTTGCCCATTATAGTTGCTGCTCTTTCAGCCGATAAAAGCAGTCTAATATTAATTGAAAATCCAGAAGCACATTTACATGCTAGTGGTCAATCAGAATTAGCAAAACTCCTTGCCTTTGCAGCACAAAACGGGGTTCAAATTATTCTTGAAACACATAGTGAACATATCATTAACGGTATTCTTGTTGCATGTAAACGTTTTGAGCAGGGGCAAAAAGGCATAGATAAAGATTTAGTAAAAATTTATCATTTCAAAAGAGATGATGATAAGCATTTCGCTTCTGTAATCCCCGTTAAAATTCTTGTTGGAGGTAAAATAGACAGGCAACCGAAAGATTTTTTCGAACAAACAGAAATTGATCTTAACGATTTACTCGGATTTTAGTCATGAAAATAAAAGCATATTTATATTTTCCAGCTACTGATTTGGCATTTAAAAATTTGAGCACAAATTCAAACTCTTACACGGATATTGTAAAGGAATTATATTCAATTAAGCACAATTTAAAGAAAAAATCAGAATATGAAATTTTTTATGATTCCGATAATGTTAGATGTTTCTTAGAAGTAGCAAAAGGATATGTTCCCGACCCATACCTAACAGGAATAACAAATCAAATACAAACTATTATTGGAACAAAAAGCACTAATGTTTGCAACCCAAGAATTCGAAATTCCCAGTTCATTTATGCGAATTGGACAATAAACGTGACAGCTGTAATTTCCCCTTTTGTAGTTTCAGAATCAGCAGAAGATACGTTGAAGGATTCCGATTCTGAGAAAACAATCTGTATTTGTTTAGGTCAATCCATTGCTGTTGAAAGAGAAGAGCTTCATATTATTAAGGATATTACTCATGTAAATTCCTTCCCAGAATTAATTAATGTTTCATCGACCAATAGCGATGCTGGATTTATAAAATGGATGGTAACATTACCAGCGGGGAAGTTCTCATTGAAAAACAATAAGGACTTTGAACCTTTAAATAAATTTTGGCCAAGAACCAAGGAAAGAATATATAAGCATATTCAAACGGGAAATTATTGGTACTTTGATTTTTTTCACAAGAATAATAAAATTCACTATGAAGTATTTGATCCCACTGGTGACATTTATTTAGGTGAAGCAGATGAAAATGGGAAAATTAAACCAGACACCAATATTGGAAATAAAAAAATAGGAAGTATTATCCAATGAAACTATACCTTGACGCGAGACTGTAAAATAAAATCTCCAAAATTTCAGGCTTCTATTTTGCCCTATAATTAATCTTATGTTAAATAGATGGGTTTCAGATAGTAATTGATAAATAGTATTGGCCTTTTTAATTATTATTTTACCTTCCCTCCAGTAATCGTTATTTACTATACATAAATAAACATGGGCCTCATACTACAAATTTATGTTAAAGAAATATCAGACGACATTATTCCTAAAATAGTTGAAAAGCTTAATGAATTCGAAATGGAATGCGAATTTCACCCTGATTTTCATTTTTTAGGTGGAGAAGGATTTTTGCCAATTAAATTCAAATTATTAAATACCAAATACCAGAAGTTTAAAAATGAATATTTGATAACTGGTTTCGAAATTTATTATGAAGCTTTTGATTTAGATACCGAAAAACAAAAAATTCAATCGTTAACCAACAAATTATTAAATCCAAAACTATTTAAGAGGCAAAATGAACCCATTTTTTTTGAAAGTCCAAAAATTGACGACAAACTGAAAAATTGCACACTGCTTATTTCTTTTGTTTGGGGAGACCATGATGATTTTGATTTTAGATTCGCTGTTTTAATAAGTGCAATAATTACTAAATTAACAAATGGTATTTGTTGTTATCCGTCTGACGATTTATGGTATGACAATGAAAGTATTTTGGAAGATGCAAAAAGAGATATTGAAGATTATGAAGACGGCTTAGACCTAGATAATCTTCAATATCACAAGTTTAATGGATGGGACACGTAAATTACTGCATTCAATTCATATTCATACAAGTAGCAAACGAATACCTGAAAATCACTTGGCTACTAAAACTTTCTGTTTGATTGCCTGAGCACCATCGTATCCAACAATGAAATAAATGCCATTGTTTAAATTTTGAACATTTACGTTATAATTATTTTCAGCATTTAATTTAAATGTTTGAACTATTTGCCCTAACTCACCAATGATTGAGTAAATTCCTTCGTTTGTCGATTGGATGGTAAACAAGCCGTTACTTGGATTTGGGTAAACAGCAAGTTCGTTTTGGGTTCTTATTATTTCGTTCACAGCTGTAAGTATCACACTGTTTGACGAAACGAAAACCCATACAGCTCCTTCAGTGCTATTATCTGCCCCCCCTCCTACAATAGCAGTATTTCCATCAGCTGAAATCGCTATAGCTGCGCCTTGATCTGCAAAATGTATAGCTCCTGTACCCACCAATTTATTACCCTGTTGAGTCCATACTCCACCTGAGCGAGTATAAACCCACGTAGCTCCAGCATAACTATTATCTCCTGCTCCTCCCACGATAGCAGTATTTCCATCTGCTGAAATGGAAACAGAGGTGCCCTGTGCGGCTCCATTTTGTCCATTTACGTTAATAGCTCCCGTACCTACTAATTTATATCCCTGCTGAGACCATGCTCCTGCAGAACGGTTAAAAACCCATGCAGCTCCTATATCACTATTATCAATAAGACCTCCAACGATAGCGGTATTTCCATCTGCTGAAATCGAAACAGCTCCACCCTGTCCTGCCTCACCAATAGCTCCAGTCCCCACTAATTTACTACCCTGTTGAGCCCATGCACCACCCGATCGGGTAAAAACCCATACAGCTCCTATATTGCTATTATCTGCAGATCCTCCCACGATAATAGTATTCCCATCTGCTGAAATCGAAACAGCTGCGCCCTGTCCTGCATTACCAGTAGCTCCTGTTCCCACTAATTTATTACCCTGTTGAGCCCATACACCGCCTGATCGGGTAAAAACCCATACAGCTCCTACCTGGTTATCATCCAGATATGCTCCCACAACGGCAGTATTCCCATCTGCTGAAATGGAGACAGAACTACCTTGAAATCCGGAGCCGAGCTCTCCTGTGCCCACCAATTTATTACCCTGTTGAGTCCACACTCCACCTGAGCGGGTATAGATCCATGCCGCTCCTTTAGCGCTATCATCTTGATCACCTCCTACGATAGCAGTATTTCCATCTGCTGAAATGGCAACAGAGGTGCCTTGACGTGCTGCAAATGTTGTATTAACAGCTCCTTTACCTACCAGTTTATTCCCCTGCTGAGACCATACTCCATTTGAACGATTATATATCCATGCGGCTCCTGCGTCATTATTATCCAGATATCCTCCCATAATTTCCGTATTACCATCTGCTGAGATAGAAACGGAAATACCTTGCCCTGCATTACCCATTGCCCCTGTACCCGCCAATTTATTTCCCTGCTGTAGGCTGGGGTAAGGAGTCCTTATAACCTTGAAATTACTAATGCTGACAGCAGTTCCTTTGGCAGTTGTAACCGATATAACGCCAGTTACTGAACCTGGCATAATCAATCCTACTAACGTATCTCCGTAATTGGAAACCAATACAGATGTGTCAGAGACAACTAGAGTATTTATTCCGCCTGTGGTAAAAGCAGTTGGTCTTTCCAAATTAGTACCAACAATTGTTATCAATGTTCCTGCCGAACCGCTATCAGGACTGAAAGATGTAATTGTTGGTGATTGTGCATTCGTATTCAAAACAATTGCTAAAAAAAATGAAAAATTAAGTGTCTTTTTAATCATTGGATAAGTGTTTACTTATTATTCAAAAATAACTTGATTTTTCCGACTAACAAACAAATAATTACGACTTTCTAATGAATTAATACTACGTACTTAGAAGTCTGCCCGACCTTCGCTTTCCTCTCTTATACTATTCTCTTTCACAGGTCAGCCTCTACTAATTATATATTGGCACAGCAAATCACTGCATAATATTGCTGAGCTGGAAAAGAGGCATGTACATCGCAAGTACAATAAAGCCGACAACCAAGCCCAGGAGTAATAGTAAAATCGGCTGAATAATATTTCCAAGTAGTTTGGTCTGGTGATCCACTTCGGCTCCATATTGCTGGGCGAGTCTTCCGAACATAACATCCATTTGCTTGACTTCTTCGGCAACTCGAAGTAAAGAAATCATCCTTCTTTCATATACTTTAAACTTACCCAAACTTTCATGCAGCTTAGCTCCCCTAGTCAGATCTTCGTTTACAGCATCCAGGCTCTGCTCAATAGGATAAAATCCAACCATCTTTTTGACTAAAGCAATAGCCGAATTAAGAGGGGTCTGAGCAGAAAGAAGCAAGTTCATGCTTTGGCAAAAACGAGCCAAGTATACCTTCTTCACCATTGCTCCAAAAACAGGTAAATGTAAAACAAGTGAAGAGAAAAACTTCCGGTACCAGATCGCTTTTCGTTGGCTGTAAAGTGTACCGATTACTGCGATAACTGAAAAAAGGACAATAGCCCCATAGGTTGACATTCCACCTGAAATTCTCAGCATCACTTTGGTAATGAGCGGCAAATCTCCTTTGAACTGACGAAATAGTTCCGCGAACATTGGAACAACAAAACGCATCATAAAGACAATCACGCAAACAGACGCACTTATTACAATTAAAGGATAGGACAAAGCATTTATGATCTGCCGTCTTTGTTCCAGCTTATCATCGTAATATTTGGTAAGACTTTGCAGAACCTCTGTCATTCTTCCACTCTCCTCCCCTATCTTCATGCTGTAAAATTCATATTCAGAAAATTTCCCAGAAGCGAATGTTGCTTCTGAAAGATTCTTTCCTTCCACCATGCTTTGTTTAATTTCTCCCATAAGCTGCCTGTCATCTTTTTTCTCCTGTTCCTCTTCCAGCATTTCCAGTGCCGTACGCATGTCAATACCTGAAGTAAGCAAAATAGATAGCTCTGAATAGAAACGCACTTTTTTCTTATCTCCGAAACTCGATCCAAAGAGTTTAATCTCCTTACTTAATAGGCCGGACAGATCCTCCGTCCAATCTCGTTTAGCCTGAGACTGGTTTTCCTCTTTCCTTTTTTGATTGTATAGACTCAGGTCAATGGCCATATTTTATTTATTATCAAAGGTGTTTAAGAACAATTGACCGGGCTCCGCTTCAGTCCTCATTAGTAGATCCGCAGCGTATTGCTTTTGGAAATGCAGGGATTCATTTTTTCCAAATAGCGCTACGTCAAAAGTCAATTCATCAACCAGCCCTGAATTTTGCATCTGTTCGTGGTTTAAAAACTGAGCTATAGGATTTGTACAGGAAACAAAAAAAGTATCGGGATGATTGTTCAGCTTTCGGATCACATACTGCTGATTAAACTGGTAGCTAATCTGATTTTCATACAGAGCATTACTAAATTCCTGTCCATACTTTACCGGCAAATCAATGTCGATTCCGTTATTGTTTTTCTTTATTAGAAATGCATTAAAAAAATCATTTTTAAAAACTGAATTAAACTGAGTAAGGTCAACGGTCACCTTATTCATCCGTTTATAATCGTAAAACTGTTTATAGATCACCTGATAACCTGTTATAGCAAAAGCTACCGTCATAGCGCTGATGATCATGCCTACCATCGCGTCAATCAGCGTAAGCGCTTTTAGCTTTGTTTTAAAAACATTCATTCAACAATCAGTTCAGTTTGTGCTGCTAGTACTTTTCCGCTTTTATCAGTAAACGTCAGACTAAGCTGGAACACATTTCCCGTGCCATTGTATTTACTTATCTTTTGAATAAGGCTACCATTATCGTACTCTATTTTATCGTCTACGTATTTTTTTTCTGTTTTCATCTCAATCGCATGGTTATTTAATATCAGCTGAGCTTTGAGTTTATTTCTCAGATCCCCGGATCGGAGCACGTTGGAATAAACACTCACCGCCAGGCCAAAACTTATCGCAACAACGATCGTAGCAATGAGCGCTTCCAGCATCATAGAGGCTTTCAGCTTGTAGTCTATCAATAAAGCCATTTAACGATCTTTTTTAGGTACTTTTTTTCATCCAGCGCAAGACCGGCAAAATAGCCGGGCAGCTTACTGTTATCAATTACAGCATCCAAAAGCTCGTTTTCATAAACCGAGGAAGAGGTTGTCAAAACAAAGCGCTTGCACATCACCGTTCCAAATACGCTCCCCTTTAGATCAAGTGACCCGTTGCAGTAAACCTGCCCGGTAATTTTAACTCCTTTATCTATGCTTACACTTAAAGATTTTTTCTCATTCGTTTCATCCTGGTAGCCTAAAACTACCCCTTCTATTATCGTCTGGTCTTTTATAAGAGCATTGGGCTTTGCTACTGAATCCGAAACAATGCTCAGTACCCCGATTGCGCTTGGATAATTTAATTTACATTCTTTACCAATGAGCAGACTATCGGAGGCGAAGACCTGCAGATTTCCAGTAAAGCCATCTTCTATTTCAATTTTGGGTGCGAATACAAGTACGTCTTCCAAACTGCAATCATCGCTAATTGTAATTTTCTTAGTGGAAATAAGAACAATGTTGCCTCCTATTTTCCTGTTTGTAAGCTTTATGTTTTCTCCGCTTATCAGAAAAATAGTCTTCTTCCCAAACGAATTATAAACAGTATCCCTTAATCCCTGTTCGTCTATATTCATAACGCTGTCCCCTGCATGAATGCATTCTCCAGTAAAATAGGTTTTAAGCTCCGTAATTAAAGCCTGCTCGATTTCAGGTAATTGCTTTTTACTATTTTCAACTGTTCCTTCTGTCATTTTACTCCCGGTAAAATTTTCACCCTCTATATAAGCTCTTTTGATCCCGGCTTTGGGAAGAAAACAATGTCCTTTAATAAGAGTGGCTCCGCATACCGATAAAGGTTTGTCATCGTCCTCCAGGTAAAGCGCGCAGCAGGTAGCGGAATCAAAACCAGATCCGCTGAGTGCCATAAGAGTCTTAGCGTTTCCTTTTTGAATGGATTTTGAAGTAATCAGATCAAAAACTCCCCAGTTTTGTTTTTTAAGCAGTACGCTATCGGTTCCCTCTCCGTAAAGATCAAGCGTTTTACTTTCTCCAGATTTAATAATCTCCTGATCTCCCATAAGCAAAGTAATCCCCGAACTGGAGTTACGAATACCTTTATCATTAAGCAATAGTTGCTGTAATTCACGATGGGTAAACCCTGAAAACATGATGACAGAACCAATGACAAGTGCAATAAGCAAGGAAATAGTAAGGGCATACATTAAGGAAGAAGCTTTCAGCATGTGACTATTTTATGCTCGTAGTAAGAGGTTTTGCAACAGGTTTATTCTCCTTAGGCTTAGGAGCGTCTTTCTTCTTAAACCAGGATTTTACCTTGGTTTTCGCATGGTTAACCTTTTCCTTCCATTTACCGGATTTTGTTTTTTGTTTAGTTGATGTGACTTCTTTCTTGTTTTCAGTTACCGTTTTCTTGTTTTCACTTACCACTTTCTTGCTTTCACCTACCTCTGCTTTATTTTCAGTCAGTGCTACCTTCTTTTCATGAGTAATGAGCTCCTTTTTTGCCGGAAGAAGCTCTATCCCATTTTTATACTTTTTCGAGCTTATTTGCTTTCCTGCTTCATATGTCAAGACCAGCCCGTTATACTGGTTGTTTTTGTAATGCGCCAGAAGTAAGGGTTCTCCTTTAAAATCGTACAGCCTGCAGTCCCCGTTTTTTTTTCCATTTTTCCAACAGACAACATCTTTTATATTCCCATTCTCATACCAGCTGATCCATTTCCCGGACCTTAAACCATATCGGTAAATGCCTTTTTCCTTAAGATTATCCGAATAGTAAAAAGCCTTATAATCTCCGTGCAATATTTGCCCGTCAAATGCTCCTACCGTGTGCATTACCTTATTGAAGGCATACCAGGAGTAAATAAGACTGTCATTTGTCCTTATGCCACGCTTGCCTACAAAAACCTCTACGCGTTCAGAATAATCCTTATTATTAACGTTAATAAGCTGTGTCTTTTTCCTGAAAAATACCTGAGCGTTCCCCTGCAGGAATGCCAGTGACATAGACAGGACTACCAATACAGAAAACTGTTTCATTTTTTTACCCATTTTGTCTCATTTTGAAAAGCCACTTCAATAGAATCCTTTTCTATGTTTTCAAGCGCTATCCCGTTTATTAGGTCACCACTATTCATTAGATTACTTTTACCGCTGATGGAAACAACAGCCAGTTTTTTATTCGCCTTCGCATTTTTCATCATTCCCTTGTAGGCAATTAAAGGCCAGGGAATTTTTACTTCCGGAGCTTTCTTAACTACAGGAATTGCCCTTACCACCTTGCCGGAATTCATGGAAACGGATTTTCCCAAAAAGGGATCCCGGTAATTGGCAATGATCGAAAAGGTATCCGGCAAATTGTTTTCCTTCATCTTTGCAGGTACATTAACACCTGAAATAATTTTTGTTCCAACATCCGGGTAAAAACCTTTAAAAAGTCGCACTAAAAATGAACCCCAGATAAAAATCACGAGTGGTAATAAAAAATAGATCATTACCTTCTTGTCTTTCATTACTTGACCCTGAATTTTCCAAGATTACTCCAGCCGCTTCTATTACCTGCTGCATCAATGGACTTCACCTGCCAGAAATAAGGCGTCCCGGAAGTTCCCGAGAAAACATACCTGTAATAAGCCACCGTGGAATAAGCTCTTTGTAAAACATTGCCCAGCAAAGAATCACTTGCTATGTAAATGCTGTCTCCAATCACAGAAGAAGAATTTCTTTGCCATTTTAAGGTCACCGGCGAAGACGCCGTATCGTTATAAGCCGGAAAAGTCAGCGAAGGAGGGCTGGGAGCTGTTCTGTTAATGGTCAGATAAAAGGTATTCACATTGGCGGTAACCGAAAAGCTGTTTATGGCTTTCACATCCCAGTGGTATTTGCCATCCAGGGCAAATGTATACGAAGCCGTATCACCGGTAATAAGCGCTTTGGTGTACACACTGGCATTGGTTGAATCAAATAGTTCAAAGGTATATTGAGCCGCATTGGGTAAGGAAGCCCAGCGGAATAACTGCTTTACTACATTGGAAAAGGAATTGTTTACCGGAGAGCTTAGAATCACCTTACTGCCACTCAAGTTGCTGCTGGTGTCAATGGTAAATCCCCAGGTTACATAAGGAGTATTACTGGATCCGTTCTGAGCCCGGACTCGCCACTGGTAAGTGCCCGGAGTAAAATTATAGCTGAACTTAGTTCCTGTAACGGTACTGTCGAAGATCAAGGACTGAACAGAAGAAAAGCTGGGTCTTACTACGGAGATCCTGTAATTATCCGCTCCATTTACCTGGTCCCACCAAAAGGTAACACTGTTGGAAGAAGAAACAATGCCATTGCCAGGAGCAAGCACATTGATGGTAGTCTTAGAAAGATTTGGCTCTATAATATCCTGGCAGGCCGCTAAAAAGATCAGCAGCAAAGCTGGCAGCAGCAGTTTAAGCGAATAGATTCTCATACTTTTTGTCCTTTTACATTTTGTATATAAACCTTAGCCGTTAAGGCAAACAGTCCCGTTTTATAATCCTTTTTGGAGGAAAAATCTACCGAGCTTACCTTTCCAAGTTTTTGCTTCTGCTCTAATAGATAAACCAGCTTTAGTAACTTGACAAATCCACCTTCTACCACAAAAACATTGGTCTGTACCTTAAAATCGTTCTCAGCAGACTGCTCCGTGCTTGGAAATTCACGTAAAACCAATCCGTTTCCCTGGCAATAGTTAGCCACTGTACTTAAAAGAGCCTGCTCTACCTCTCCTTCCTTTGCTTGGACCTGTTCCATCCCAAGCTGCTTTTCCATCTCTGTTAACCGGCCCTCATAGATCCGCACCTTTTCGGGTGCTCCCTGGGCCATTTGCACCTGCCCGGTGAGCGAGCTGCAAACAGCATGAAGTTCAATGGTGTCTGAAATAAACAAGGCATACAAAAGAAACAGCAGCAGTAAACCACCATAGAGCAAAAACTTATTTTTCTTTTTATAGCTTAGATTTTCCAGCATTTGTTCAGTTCATGTTAATTGAAATAACAAACTCTGCTGCTTCCTTGGTTTTATCCTGGCTGTAATTAAGTAGACTTACCTCCCTGATCCACTTTTTGTTTTTAATAATTTTCATCCATTCGTTAAGCTCCGTACTTTTTTTGCAAAAACCTTCTACGATGAGATGGTCAATGTCGAAAGAAATCTTATCCTCTTCACTCCCCTTTTTTTTCTGTAAAGGATTTATATTCATCCGGGTAAGTTGTATCGCCTCGGGCAGATCAGCGGCCAACTGATCTGCGTACCAGGACTTCCGGGATGTTTGCAAAAGATCATTTTTTTCTAAAAAAAGCTGTTTTTCATCCACCTTCTGTTTTAGCTTATCCAGTTTAAGCAGCGCATCTTTTCCGGATTCCAGCTGCAAAAGGAGAGCACTTTTTTCTTTGGAATAAACGCTGCTTAAAAAAAAGTTGATACTGAGCACAAGGATCAAAACAGCCGCAAATGCGTAAAGCCTTCTTTGGAATTTTCTCTTTTCAGTAAATTCTTCCCTTTCTTGCTTAACGTAAGGAATAGAAGCATGTGGTCTTATTTCATTTTGGATCAGAGTCCCGAAGGCAGCGGCGAAACAAAGCAGTGTATCTGCTAAAATCGGCTCCTCCCCCACTCGTATCGTCTTATCAGAAGCAGTCCAGGAAACGCCTTGAACCTCTTCTATCGTTCCCTGATTGCCAAAGGTGATTTGAAAGGTTCCCACGTTAAGATTAAAATCAGCGGGTGCGTCCCCGAGTAAAATCAAGGGGACAATTGCATTCACTGCAAAAGGACCCATAGCGCAATCAATGACCCAGAAACCTTCCTCCTTTAACGTTTTAAGCCATGCATCCAGTAAATCTTTGCGTACAGCCGAAACATAATATTGGTTATCAAATACCTGCACCTTCTGTAAATAAAAATCTGTAGGATTTGCTCCCGTTAATACTTTCTGTAAAATAGTTTTATCGGTATCCTGCTCTGACAGTAAAAGCTTTTTATGCAAAATCCCCTTACCATTTATTACCAAAGAGACCGGTGTTTTCTTTGAAACAACTTCTCTAAGCTCTCCGAGCGCTTCTATTCCGGCTTTTGAAAAAACGGTAACAATACTTTCCTTTTTTTTCTCTAACGCACAAACGTTCATCCGGACAGCACCATCAGCAGCCAGCACGATCTCCAGTCCCGTGACCTTGCGGTTCTCCCATAAACTACCCGATCTGATTTCCTTTAACATATCAATACATCACAGTTGGTTTAATGAAAATGGAAAGCCTCGCCTTGGTATTGGTTTTGGTACGGCTACTGAAAAACCATTTGATAATGGGTATTCTCGATAGAAATGGAAATCCTGAACCAGAATCATTCACCTGATTTTCTTCCAGTCCTCCAAGCAGTATCGTTTCATTGTTTTTTACCCGGATCAGGGATTGAAAGTTCCGGGTAGTTGTTCCGGGAGGAGCCGTTGGAGCTATCCGGGCGGTAAACGTACTTTGCTTAAACTTAACATCAAGGGTTATCTGGTTATCCGCCGAAACCATCGGGTTAACACTGATCTCCAAGTCTGCATTTACCGGAAGCCAGCTTTGGGCCGTTTGAGTGGTAGCCGCAACAGAACCCGTAAGTGTCGTAGATGTCTGAAGGTAATACTCCGTATCACCAATGGTCATCTTTGCCTCGTGGCCATTGAGGGTAGCAAGCTTTGGGGTAGAACGAATTTTAATAAGGCCCTGGCTTTCCAATGCCTGAAGGTTTAAATAAAAATTAGGTGTTACCGAGCCTAGGTTAATCAGCCCACCGGTAAGTCCTGAAATCAGATTATTGATCGAAGTGGAACTCAGCGTCACATTCGGGCCCGGAAAGACCTGTCCCCCGGTCACAGCAGGAGCTGTACCAAGACCTGCCGAAATCCCAGTTGCAAGTGTTTTGGTATCTGTTACATCCACTACCGTTAGTTCCAGCATAACAACCGGTACCACCCGGTCAATATCCCGTAAAAAAGATTCCAGCTCATCCATTCTTGGCTGAGACCCACTCATAATAAGGCTGTTTAAATCCGGAAAGGGTTTTAATTCAAGTCCCTTTTTTAAATCAGCTGGTATAAAATCAATGACCTTATCAACCGTTCTGTACTTAAACTGCAGCACTTTAGAAGTACGGAGGCCTTCCTGGCTTCGTTCCCCGATAAGGTAAATGCCATCCCGTTTTTGAAAGGTATATTCCGTACCATTAAAAATCTTCTTTAAAAACTCCTCCAGTCCGGAGCCTGTTATGTTGAGGGTAATATTTCCTTTAAGCTCTGAGAACATAAAATAATTTGCTTTAAACTCGCTGCACACCTGGTCCACCACCTCTGCTATTGGAACGGCAATTGCTTCAATGTTCAAAAGCCCATTCTCATCTACTTTCAGCTTTAATCCAGAGCTTGGAGCAGATCTTCCTTTGCCGTTTTTAGCTCCCTTTCCGGTCTTATCCAGACCGACCACATCCTTTTTTTCGATCAGGTAAAAATTATCTTCTGTGAGCGTCGCTTTCAGATCATTGGTTAACGCCAGATTATACAAAGCGCTTGCAAAAGAAGTTTCCTGGATAAACCCATTTACCAATTTATTTGCTATATCCGCCGAATAGATGACATTCTTCTTAGACAGACGGGTAATTTCTCTTGCGACCGCCTGTAAACTGTCATTACTCAAATCCATGGACAGCTCATCCGAGTTCTCATCATAACTTATTTTCAATTTTTTCGGACCGGAAACGATCTTTTCAACTACGGGAGGAACATACTTTATAACCGACATGATGGACCCAATGAAATTAATATCCAGGTTATAGTTTTTGCAAAGAAAAAGCAGCACATCCTCTACCGGTAAATTCGTAAAGTTGTTGACAACCGATATGTTCAAAGATGGATCAACCGTTATATTCAGATTATTTTGCACTGCCAGTCCCCGGATAAATTCCTGTATGGAAACTCCATTTACCGATAATTCCACCTTTTCATTTAGCCCCGGACTATCTCCATTAGCAAGCGCTGTAAGTTTTTGCTCAATTGCCGAAAAACGATCCTCTGCCTGCTGAGCAAATAAAGAAGATTGCATAACTACCAAAAAGAGCCAGAGAATAACAACTCTTAAAAAGAGGCTCACGATTTTCTTTCTGTTATTCGATCCTTTCATCTTTAAAAATTATTCATCAGCAGTGCATATACCTCCTCCAAAGAAGTTTCTCCTCCTTGAAAAAGTTCAAACGCGTTTTGACTCAGGGTTTTAATCTGCCGCTCCTTTAATAGATCGGAAACATTTAAGTTATTACTGCGGATACACTCCGCCAGTTCAAAGTCAATCGGAATCACCTCGTAAATAGCTTTCCTTCCCTTATAACCCGTATAATGACAATGCTCGCAGCCAACAGCCGTACTGTGTTCTTTAAGTATCCGTGGAGCCCGGAAATTTTTCGGAAACAGTTTGGGATCAAAGGCCTCTGTACTTTTACATTCTGGACATAGCAGTCTTAACAACCTTTGCGCTACGCTGGTATTGATCGTCCCTGCTAGTAAAAAAGGTTCTACGCCCATGTCCACCAACCTTGAAATGGTTCCCCAAGCGGAATTGGTATGAATTGTAGATAAAACCAGGTGCCCCGTTAAAGCGGCACGTATGGCCATTTGCGCCGTTTCTCCATCCCTGATCTCCCCTAGCATAATAATATCCGGATCCTGCCTTAAAAAGGTTTTCAGGGCTTTAGCGAATGTAAGACCGATCGCTTCCTTTAATTGTACCTGATTAATTCCTTCCAAAGTGTATTCGATCGGATCTTCTACAGTTAGAATATTTGTAGTTTCCTTATTGAGAATTTTTAAGGTGGCGTACAAGGTGGTTGTTTTACCGCTTCCCGTAGGACCCGAAATAAGTAAAATCCCGTTCGGCTTTTTAATACCCTCCATATAATCTCCCAGTTCTCTTTCCTCAAAGCCCAGCGACTTAATATCTACATTGGTAGCATCATTGCTCAGCAAACGAAGAACGATCTTTTCTCCATACAGTGTCGGTAACACCGAAACCCGGATATCGAATTTCATTCCTTCCGCCTCAAACAAGATCCGTCCGTCCTGAGGCAGACGCTTTTCTGAGATGTCCAGCATTCCCCGGATCTTTATCTTGTTAACCAGGGCCGGATAATCGCTGCGGTTTAAAATATAACGCTCAATAAGGAGCCCATCGATCCGGACCCTCACCCGGCATTTTTCTTCATACGTCTCAATATGAATATCGCTACTGCGAAGTTCTCTTGCTTCTGCTATCAGGGTATGTAAAAAGTCATCGGCCTGCTGGGTATTGATCTTCGCCTTAGCAGGAGTAACTTTTCCTGCATTTTTCCGGTAATACTTACTTAAGGTTTTCTGAACAATATCCCGGTCGTGCCGGATCAGCACGATCTCCTTATTGAGCAAAAGCTCCAGCGCCTCTCTGGTCTCATCCGAAAAGCTATCCTCCTTCACATAAAATTCCACTTTGCCTTTTTCAACCAATTTTGGAACAACCTGATATTGCCAGGCCTGCTCGGTCGTGATTACCTGTTGCAGGTCAATGGGCAAGACGATGTGATCAGTTTCCATAGGTTATTAAAAACTATCAAAAAATAAATGATCTGAGTAAAAATCAGTGCCATTCAGCATCTTAAAAACAAAACACACAATTAATACCAGCGCCATTCCTCCAGCAGTCGGAACACCCCTAGAACTAGCAGAACGCAGGTAGAGAAACAAAAGGTAGCCCAGCAAGGTCAGACACATACTGATAATATAAAAATGTATAAAATTCATTGGTGAAAAGGCCATGCATAATATAACTGCAAACAGAATGTCTCCAATGCCATGATAGGTATTGATAAGGTTAAACACTTTACGCTTTTTGATAAAGAAGAAAACTGCAAAACAGATATGCTGAACCAGAATAAAAAGAAAATTGAACCAGTACATGAAAACAACTTCACGAAATGAATTCTGTTTTAAGCTCAACATCATAAATGCCATGAGCAGTAGCGGCAATGGTATCCAGGAAATTTTCCGGAACCTCATATCCTGAACTACGATAATACTGAGCATAGCAATTATGAATAGTTCCAGCAGCATTTTTTTTGAATTAATCCGGAGTAACTTCCTTTAGATCCTTCTCCTGATCAATCTCCCAGACATTAAACACTCCATTACCATTAAAATCAACAATTGCCGTAGCACGGGCCTTGAATTTATTAGCGCCGACCTCAATAATCTCATACTTATAGTTCGCATGCCCACCTTCTGTAATCGACTTCTCCTGCTCGTACCCCACCTCCTTAAAATCAGCCGAGTATTTTGAGTTCTCAAAAAAGTAGGTCTGCTCTAGCATCTGCAGATGAGCCAAATGCTCCTTTGCCTCCTGGGCTTTGGCTTTGGTTATCACCGGCATCAATTTAGCAACACCCACCCAAAGCAGAATACCGAAAATGGCCAGTACGACCAGCACCTGCATCAGGTCAAGGGCCTTAAGCTGGGGAGTGAAAATGTTTTTGTTTTTTTTCATAATGAACATTTTAAATATTTATTTAGACATTTTTGAGCAAAACACTTTCCTATCATCAATTTATCATTGATAACCTGGTACTAAAAACACAGAAAAATTTATACTATTCCCGGGTTATACCGGATGATACATTCACAGATCTTTTACTTTCATTGCGTTTGTCAGTACTTCACATTCGAAAAAGACATCATCGCTAGTTGCAATACTATCATTAGAACCTTTTTTTATCCCCAGAAAGAGAAACTGTTTTTTTCTAGAATTTCTTTGAGGCATTTGCAACATTCAGGTTAAACCAAAGGTTTGTGATTAATTTTTCTGTTACTCTAAATCAAATTATTTCCAACATTAACGCCTAATGATTTTAACTTATTCAGCAGATATTCTATTCGCTCCTTTTTATATAGATATGGATATAGATAGAAATAGGTTTTTTTTACTGTATTATTCTCGCCCTGATACTGAATTCGTATTTGCGGTGGGATTTTAGGGGCACCTTCTTGTAAAAATATAGTTTTAATATCTTTATATTCAACCACTCTCAAACGTTTTTTTTTAGTTAATCTTGTTGGGTATTTAATCACCATTTTAGTCTCATAAAATTCAATAGACCATTCTGTAACTGTAGATAATACATATGAAATCATTATTGTAATAAAAACATTCAACGAATTAGCTGTTGTATCAAAGACATTAAAAAACATTTGCAGAATCAACCTCACTAAAAAAAATAACATGCCTGTAAGAAAAACTATCGTTAATATCTCTGGATAGCTTTTAAAAAGAGGCTTATTTTCCATCATCTCCAAAATTAAGTGCATTAAGTTAATGCTTTTTTCTCGACCAAACTTACCATATTGCATTAGCTCTATTTTTGGTCTGTTCCTCCCGAAGGCGTTGCAGCTGCACCGCCTGTTTGTGTCTCACTTGGAGGGGTTTCAGCACCTTTTCCACCTGATACTCCAGTCTTAACATCTTTAGCATCATTAATTAGACCTAATATACTGGTAGGAGTTTTAGACCCAACTAAGCCAGAAGCTAAGTTGGCTGCACTAATGACAGTTTTTAAACCACTTATAATTTTGCTGTCTCCGGAAACGTTTTCCAATAATGATTTTCCATTTTTGTTTAAGGAACCTCCCAACAAATCGTCTGCACTATTGACAATTCCTGCCCCAGCTAATGTGGCAAGTACTCCTGTTTCAACTACAAAAGCCGCCCCACCAGTTATAACGCCAATAGTACCTCCAGCTATTTTTGCACCCTGCGTTGGCGTGACGGCCCCATTGTCAGAACCTTCAAATTCTCTTCCGGAAGCATCACTTCCTTTTAAGGAATTTGTGTATTTGTCAGCTTGGGATAATGCTCCCGATATTGCATTACCTGCCTTTTCTGCAATACTTTTCGCTGCCGGTGGTGGTGCCGCCGTTTTAATAAAGGTATTTGTCTCTATTCCTTTTGCACCAAAAGTAATTACCTCTATACCGTGCCCCTTTGGCCCATCTGTTGAATGATGTATAACTGCTAATTGTGTTGATTTCCCATTATCAATTGAATAAATGTATGTAACATGTTCTTTCCCATTTAAGTCTATCCCATCAATAGGTCTGTCGCTTGCAAATTGATATGGGGACAATTCAGGATATTTTTTAAACACCTCATCGGTTCGCCAAAATATTGGTATTCTTGCATCATATACTCTTGCGCCATAATTAATACTCGCGCCAGTTTGATTAAATATCTCGTCGTCCTTTTCATGGTTTGCGTAACCAAAGCGAATGTCCGTTGGAGAGAAATTTAAATTTATTCCTGTACTGAGCATACCATAACTGTAGTAATTGTTATAGGACGTGATTTGTGCGTAACCGTCGGATTGCTTGCGGTCAGAAAATACAGTTCGTATATTATCCAGGTGATCTTTTAAAAAGTATTCCTTTTTAGTCAAGTAACGGGTATAATTACCTTGTTGCTTTTGTAGATCTACAGTAACGTAACTTAAATTACATGTGAAACAGCTATTCTGCATTCCATTAGTGTCAATTGTATTGGTGATAATATCTGGCTTGTATTCTCCTAACATTTTACTTCCGTAAACAGGAGTTTCAATCTGCTCGTAAACGTAATTGGCTCCGCTTGTCGTTCGGCTGTATATACTCATATCATTCCCTGTCCCGTCCTTTACATAATAAGTTACGGTTGGGCTTACTCCATTTGGTTTAACGTATTTCATAATGCGGTCTCCATTTGCATCATAGGTGAAGGCAAGACTGTCTCCGTTATGTTTTTTTATGGATTTTACTTTACCGTATACTGTCCATCTAATGCTATCTATTCCATTTTCTCTGTCCTTTGCTCGTTCTCCGATTGCCGTGTAATTGTAGTTTCCATTTATAGCATAAGCACTCTGGTCATCTTCATCAGTTGAAAATGCTGTCGCAGGTACTGCGTCTTTCACATATTTTAAACGGTTAGTTCCCGGATAATAATGGAAGAGCATTTTATCCATTATACTGTCATTGCCAAGAGTGCTGTGTCCATACCTGTTTAAGCTGTCTATCCTTCCATTTTCATCATACGTGAAACGGTTATCCAGCATAACAGAGCTCTGCCAGCTTGTTGTAAAATAGTTATAATCTTCTGTCTTCATTCGGTTTAATTCATCATAGCGGTATTTGTATCCCTTACGGTTATTGTATGATCCATTTAAACTGTCTCTTTTGATTGTCCAACTGCTGATATTTCCGTTATAGAGATTTACTCCTGGTGTGTTATAGCTATTGCCCGTTGAACTAATTAAGCTGGATGTTGCTGGATTATACGGTGAACCTGCACGGTTAAAATCGTCGTCATGGTAACCGAGTGCCATACCGAATAAATCCTGTCCAAAACCGCCTATGCTATTGTTATCATGTCCTGGGTCATCTTTTGGTTTAACATCCGGATGATTGATCCCTTTTAGCCATCCATTTATTGTATACACGTAATCTACCCCCTGGATATGATCTTCTCCAATTTCCATTCGTTTAAGCGGTCCATGCTTATAGTATTTATAGGTCGCATCATTATCCCAGCCCACAAAACCTGGATTTTGAGTGACGGAGGCAGAACTGCTTCCGGGTCCCCAGGCTGTGGATGCTGTTAAAATTCGCTGGTCTGAGTCGTATGTATATTTGTGATGGAATTCATCTATTAAGCCTTCATTATAGTGAACAGCTAGCACTTTATTTGAAACTAAGTCGTATTCGTAGCGCACATAGTTATTTCCAAGGCCCGGAATGCTTTGTATCATCCACTGAACGTTTCCATGAGGATCGTAGCTGAAATACGTATACACGTTATCATCCGTATAGGTATAACTCACCCTGTTTTGCAAAAATGTCTGTGGCAAATTTCCTAGGTAATAGATGGCTGTTATCGGAGTTCTGCTGTAAACGGTATAGGTACGTTCCG
>Ga0206820_1031_pt1 | contig 39444 bp, 39 predicted proteins | sample Alteio_BWOrgCont_84_FD_152857 | JGI IMG/M metagenome (GOLD analysis project Ga0206820, IMG submission 152857) | Enriched cells from forest soil in Barre Woods Harvard Forest LTER site, Petersham, Massachusetts, United States -... | ecosystem: Environmental > Terrestrial > Soil > Temperate forest >...
AACAGCATCTTGCCCTTTGGTAAGCTGCAAAAATTCATCCCATAGCTTTTCCAATAGAGGATACTGCTCATTATTAGGATCGCAAGAATGATTTGCTCCAAAGTAAAATAGAACTTGATTCCCCTTGGTTAGCCTGTAAACATAGGGAACATCATGATCAATCTTAGCATATTCTTGATATGACATGATTTGATGTTGAACCATTGTTACGTTGACACCAAATATTAAAAAGAACCCGAACATTAAAAATGATTTTATATTTTCTTGATTCATAATTTTATTTCAATTTTGAACATTGCTTAGGAAAACGTTTTTGCCAAGGAACTATTTTTTGTTGTGATAAATAAAGTTGCATAGCTTTACTTTGTTGTTTTTGCTCAAAACGTCTTGAAAGTTGTACGCAACGATCATATCTGCGCATTAATGCTTTCGAATCTGCAATAACCATCATGTCATCATGCAAGCTAACCAAATAAGGATCTCTAGTCATAGATGGTTCCGTGCGGTCTATAAAACCAGTTAGTTGGCCAATGACGACTTTATGACCTTCTTCTAGGTCTGGCAAAAGATCTCCATAAAAATCTCGTCGGCGCTGTGCTTCTTTTTTGACCTGTAAACAATGATGTGGATACCATTGTGGTAAAATTTGACTCTCAGTTTCAAGTGTTAATGGTACATTTAAACCACCTAGCGATGACGACCTAAATTCGCTAATGCTATCATGCTCTTCCATCGCTGGAGGCGTTAACAAATCACACTCTTCATGATTAGCAATAGAGTCACTGATTGGCGTGCGCTGCAGTCTGCCTTGAAGAAATTGAAAGTGCTGTATGTGTTCATTTACCCCTTCTAGCTCACCACTTAAACTCTTTCCTGTGCAAAGAACATATTCGTTCATCAAGCCAGCTCGATAACTCAATGGTAAAGCTTGGCAATTTCTTTGTTCTTCTATTGTTTTTCTTTTAGCACAAGGTAATGATTGATATCTAACATCTGGACAGCAACTACCTAGTTTTTTTGACGCTGCTTCATTGTCATACCAACAATAACAATCTTTTTGAGGTGTTACTGGTGGTGATAAAATAGATGGCACACAAAGTGCTAAGAGTGCCGTTAGGCTTATGATTCCTACCACACAATTAGCTCGAGCATTATCTTGCTGTTTTTTGAAAGCTATTTTACGTTCATGTTCTTTTACAGCTGACAATGCGATAGCAAGAACTTTATCTGATTTAGAATCTTCTTCAGTCAGTGCATTTATTTGATGAGCAATGCTGCGTCCCAAAGCAATATTATCTTCATGGTTGGATTGTGACGCGACAATTACTTGAAACATAAAAAAAACAACTACTACTAAGATGGATGATTTTTGCATAATTTTATTGCCTTGCTCAATATAATTGATACTGTTTCACTCAATTGTAATCAAAACAGTACAAAGTTAAAGTATTATTTTGTTGTAATTTATCCAATTGACTCTAACTAAACCGCTCTTTTCATTCTGCAAAATATAAATTACATTGTTGATCAGTCAATCTATTACGTAGGTTTACCCTGGACATTTCGATAGGGGCAAAAATGAACTGGAAATATTACTGGCAAGTTAAAAAGCAGCACAAGCCTAAAAAGCTATGCTCTCAATTTGATTTAACTCATATTGACTCGTTTGATATGTTTCGACATCAAGAGCTTGTTCAGTTTGTTCGCGATAGCAAGGATCGCATTAGTTTGATCATTCCAGAATACAATCTTACAGCGTTTCTGCGCGACGATGATAGTTTGCTTGTAGAGTTTGATAAAGGTTCATATATCATTCCTGTAGAGGCAAAAAAGCCTAACTTTGGCGGGGTATATTATTTCTTTCATTGTCCACTGTGCAACAATCGGATGAGAAAGCTATATTGCCTTAAAGGGCAGTATCAGTGTAGAAAATGTGCGGGGTTAGGATATTGGACTCAGCGACTAAGGCCTTCCGAGAGACACGTTAGAAAGACCATTGCTATTAAAAATCAATTAGTATCTCGGTGTGGTTCTTTGCAAGAACGACCTTTGCGTATGCAATCGCATACATTTCAAAAACAACGTATCAAGTATGTTAAACATGATGAATCGTGGGATCGTGCATATATCAAAGAATTGACGCTTTGGTATGGGAATAAAATATATGAAGACGTAGATTTGTATTTTGCTCCATCAGATCTGATGGATGCTTATGTTGAGCGAGAGTAGTATTTTAGGTTGTTGTAGACTCATTGTTGTATTTTTGGATTAAATCCAATGGAATATCATCTACTGGATAATTCTCAAAAATGCATTCAGGCTCTATATTTGAAGCCTTGCTAAAATCTTTTTGAGCTTGTCGTAGTGTAGGAAAATTATAACAGCGTTGGCGAATGCCTTCAATGCATGGTCGAATATTTTCTACTGATATTATTAATACGCTGATAACTTTGCCAAATGATACCTTTGAGAAAGGCTCTTTATTTCTTGTCTTGCACCAAGCTACATAGTCTTTGTATACGACATCTTTGCTGGGTTGGCGATGCCAAGTTGTAGAGCTATTGTTATTGATTCTTCCAATAAAAAATCCACCATCCCTAAGAGCTTCGTAAATATATTTATGGGCTGAATATGGATCATTCTGTTGTAGTATTATGGAATAGATTTTTTGGTTCATAGCAAATCCTGACTTTTATGTTCTTGTTGAGCAAGTTCTCGCATCAGTTGTAGTTTGTTTTGTAATTCTTTTGTTTGCGCTTGCAGTGATTTAGGACCTAACTCTATTTCTTCTCTGATTTGTTTGTAAGCATTAGGGCTTGATGTTTTTGTCTTGATGTAATCTAGCGCCCAATCAACAAGAGGTTGATCTTGTTCGCTCCATGGATATTTGACCAACTTTAAATCGTATTGCAATTGTTCTGGTAGTTTTGAGATGATCCAAGATCGTAGATCAAGGCCTTGCGCAATCGCTTCGCCAATATCTTTACCTATGGTCGTTTGGCATTTTATTGCGTGTGAATATACTGCACACCATTTTTTCCATACATCGTTTCCTGCAGAATCTGCATCCGGACAAATTAATAATGTTTTATGTTTGGCAAGGTAATCTGTTACATCATCAGGCTCTTTAGTGCTGCCACCGATAGCGATAATCACAGCAAAATCGCCAATAACATGATGTAAGGCATACCCATCAAGTTCTGTCTCAACTACGATTAAAACAGAATGTTTTTTGTTGCCGATGATATTAAGCCCTTCAGCGCTTCCTGGTATTGCAACATATTTTGGAAGTGCGTCACTTTCATACCAATCTGTACGCCGTGTTTTGAGTCGAATTGTTTTGCCAAAATCTATGGTTGGTATGATTAACCCTTTTGGCAACCACAGTTTTTTGAATGCTCCATTATCTTTTGGTTCTTCTGGTAGGCCCCAATCAGTTCTAGCTAAATATTGATCTTGAGCTGACCAACCTAGTCGATAACGAATAACTGCTTCTAAAGGAAGACCTCGTGCTGCAAGATATGCTAAAACATCTTGGTTAAGTAATAAATTTGCATGTGCTTGATCAAGATATTGGGTTGTTTGTTCCTGCCATGTAGGAGAGAGTTTTATTAAAGGGATTGGTGTTGGTTTGTAGGGAGTTTTAAATAAAGAGTGCTTCATGGTGCTTTCTATGGTTATTCCAATCAGTTTTGTAGCATCTGAAAATGTATAGCCAAGATGGTCTATGGCAAATTGAATAGTGTCTCCACTGATTTCGCATCGACGGCAAAAATAAAAGCCAGTACAGTTTTTTTGTTGTTTGTTTGGCTGAATTATAAATCTGTCTGATCCTCTACAGGCTGGACATGGACTTTTATACTCATCTCCTTGTGTAGAAGCTGACCAGATTGGATTTAAGTTTGCTTGTTGCGCAAAATCTAACAGCGTCATAGTGTTCTTTCGTAAATTAATGAGCGTGGATATGGTGGATGTCGTGGATTTACCTGATGCTGTTGCATGAAAGTTGCAGCAACAATTAGTTGTCTATTTTTTGAGATAGACAAAATCAGATCCACGATCACCACCAATACCACCAAAAATTATTTTTTAGGTTTTTTAACACGCCATGTATGTGTGCCTTGATGCTTTTCGCATTGTTCTAAGCGAAATCCGCCTTCAATTCGATTTTTGTAGCGAGATAATTGCTTTGCTAGGCGACGTTGATTAACTATGCCTTTACTGTCTGCTGCCATTTCAATTATTATTTCTTGAAGTGTGCGATAAGCTTCAAGCTTTGATTCAGATTCTTCTAAGCTGGTGATGCTTTGTTCGGTTAGTTCTCGTGCTTTGATTGGTCGATCTTCAAATACGGTATACCATGCGGTAAAAAATTCAGTGAGTTGTTGTCTGACGGGATCAGATTCTTCTATTTCTTTGCGGCTTTCGCATGGATCAGTCATCTCAATCCATACAATGGCTGATCGAATCAAGTTACTCCAATCTTCAAACCTTCCAAATTGTTTGATATCTTGTGGTTCTTTTCCTGCAAAATGATATGCGCGTAAAATGGTTAATGCTGCTTTTACGAGTTTGCCACGATGTTGAGGTATGTATTCTCGTAAGTTTATTGCGAATTCTCGTTCTTCTGGGCGTTCAACCTCTGGATCCAGTTTGCATAGGACTGCTCTTGTTGAAATATCACCCATGAACACAAGATTGTTACCTGTGACTAAAAAAGTTACGTTGGTCAGTACGGTACGTGTCTCATTGCCACCAAGCAAACGGTCTTTGTATGTTTCTTGTGTTAAAATTGAGCAGAGAGCAGCACTTTTGAAGGGTTTCTCAATGTTGTCATAACATACAATTGCGTCCCCTTCGCTTAATACTGACATAATGCGTTTTTTTTCTTCGGTTTCGTTTTCAGCTTGAGCAATAACGCTATTTGATTTCCCAGTACTAATTAAAGCAACAATATCACTTAAAAGTGATTTGCCTGATGACATTTTTGGTGCAGTAAAGCCAAATAACGGCGCTGTAGAAATAGACTTTCTGATAAGGGCTGTAAGAATCGCGGCCACGGCAACTGATTTGCTAGCATCATCTTCAAAGGGAAAATCTTTTAAGACAAAGAGCAGTTCTTCTTTTGCATTTATAGCATCTATCTTTGTTGGTTCTTCTGGGATTTTTTCAAATATACAGTCACCAGGGAAAAGTAATAATCCTGATAAAGGATCATAGCCAGGTGTTTCCAGGATTGAGCCATCTTTTCGAAGAGTTGGAGCATTAATGATGCCAGTCAGAACAGGAAGGCTCCAATCTTGTTTAGAGATTAAATGTTTAGATATTTTTTCAGTACAATCAATGGTTTTTAGTCTTTTAGAGCGATCATCAAATATTACAAAGTTTCCGATTTGGGTTAAATAAAGTATCAGATATGTCTGATCAATATCTTTAATAATCATAGAGTTTGAAGCTCTTTTGATGGTGCTACTTTTACTTGCTGGCGAGCTAGGTGCTTGAACGACACGAACCAATTTACCAGATCGTTGATAGATGTGATTTTGTTCGTTGAGTAAAATTTTTTCTGCAGCAATTACGATTTCAGGGAGTTTTCCTGGTTCAATGTAAATAGTGTTATCAAATAGTTTTTTGCGTTTTAGATACTCGTTGTAAGATTTCCCTAGCCCAATTATTGAAATGCCAGTTGCTTGATCTACTGTTGTGATATCAAATGATGTTATCTCTTGCCATGACATGGCGCTATATCCAAGAGCAGCTTTTTGTGATTCGAGATCCTGTTCTTCTTTGGTTAATGCAGTCTGATCGTTAGCCCGAATAGCTTGATATGACTCAGCTTTAGCCTGTATTTCTTTTTGCTCTTTTACTACATTTTTGTTATCATTATCCATGACAATATCCTTTGTTTAGAGCCACTGACTACAATCAGTGGTTTTTTCTTTTTTTATCTTTTAATAATTTCGTGAAATCTTTCTTCAACAGCTTGTTCTAGGTACTCTGCTATTGGTTTATTGATGGGATAGTACACATTTAAGGCGCCAGAAGGATGGGTTCGTGTAGGAAAAGTTAATCGGACGCCTCCTTGGGGGCGAGTGTAAATGCCGATACCCCCTAAATAAAAATTGTTGTCATATACAAAGCTTGCAAAGCCTATCAAACCATCACTTGCGTTAATGGGTGCTACTTGAATGTCACTGACTTTTTGGTGCATACATAGATCCTTTTATTACATTTTTATTTTCATCAAGATCCATCAATGCCATAAAGAAACCTGCTAGTTGTTTTTGTTCGTCTAGCGTTAGTTCTTCTGTATCTCTCGGGGGGATACGAATGGACATAGTGATATTTTTCTTGATCTTCATTATCTCTATTATCTCACTGTCCATTAGGCCTAAGTTAGGTCTAACTTTAGTAGTGAATAAAAAGAGTGGATATGGCGATCAGGAGATGATTCGCGTAAAGAGTTTGATAGGTTATTTTTGGAAAGTATAAAAATCTGTAGCGTAATGGTAACGATTAGTTAAGATAGCGGGGATTGATGCGGACAGAGTCTGTGTCGTATAGGAGAAAATTTTTTAGGCCGCACTTCTCATGAATTTGGCTGTTAATTTGTTCGCAGGCATCAAACATAGCTTGTAAGATTTGGTCATTGGTTTGTTCTGGAGCTGTTCCAATAATGTCTTCAAATAGCTGTAAACATTTCCATGATTTTTTTCTTTTGTTCTTTTCTGGTGTGATTCTTGTCAGTATTTCTGATGGAAGCCCATAATGCCTACGCTTTTTTTTATCTTTTTCGAGTAATTTAAACTTACGAAAAGTTGCAGGAAGGTTAGCATGTAAAAACTTTCTTTTGCTAATGTCATAGCTCCAGTCCGTTATTTTTGGTTGTTCTGGGGCAGTTGTTGTGACATGACTTTCATTTTGAAGATACAAATAGATTTGTAGCATATAGTTTTTATATTCTTCGATGGTAGGAAATAACGGGGTAGGTATATTGAAATAAGCATATTGAGTTAAGGCATTATGTTCTTTTTGTAGTTGAACAATATCTTTACCATCTCGTTGCAATTCTTTGATTAAATTGTCATACGCTTCCCAGTTATATTGTTGGTAGAAAACCAATAATTGGTTGAGGCTATACCAAGTAGCTGTTTGTTTTTCTTGAGCGAGATACGCAACCCTCTCATTCCATGCATCAAATTTAGGAAATGCTTCAGCTCTATCGATCGATTTGTCATCATTAATTTGCTTAATCTTACCAAATGTTTGAGTGAAGGCACTATGATCAGAGATATCATCATTGACTAGGTCGTAGAGAGCATGTTCTAAGGAAATGATTAGTATGTGTAGCGTGGTTGTATTTTTCAGTTGGTCTTGGAAAGCATCAAGCGCTTGTAGTACCAATGGGTTGGTTACATTGTTGTTTGTAACATATTTGCGTATTGTTTTTTCATGAGACTTGAGTTCGTTGAGAGCATCGCGTTCAGCTTTTTGCACAATAGCGAATATTTTTTTGCCTTCTTTGGTGATTTTTTTTAAAGAGGCTTGAAGATCGGTATTTTGTAATAGCAGCTTGATGAATTGGTATAATAGAGGAAAAAATATTTTAGGGATATTGACTGAATTGGCACTGTCAAATATAGCTTTGAAGGAATTTAATTTACTATTCACGTTTAATACTTCTTTTGCGATACATCTTTATGATGATAAATTCACATAAATTATATCATCCTTACTGGGCAACTTGTAGAATTTTGTAACGAAATAAATAATTTGAACATTTGTCCATTGATTATGTCGTTTGTGTAAGATTGTTTTGTTCAGCGAGTAATAACTGTTTGATTGAAAACATCAAGCTGACATTATCGATAAAGTTGCAAAGATACTCCGACAGGGCACACCAGCTTTCGCCAAGGATTCAGCTGGCACGCCATAACAGAATGAAGAAGAGATTAATCGAAGAAGATAACTTGAAATACAAGGCGAAAGCTGCCCGCCGAAGTAAGCAAGCGACCGTGTCCGGCATAGCCTCGCGCGAAGCCTGGATAGCTTGACACGTAGGCTGGGCGATAAAGATAAAAAACAAATTAAATTCTTTCGCCAAGGCTTTGCTCCTTCGCTAAAGCTTCGGCGCACACGCACCTGGCACGATTTACCCGTCAACTTTCGCTAAAGCTCCAGTTGACATGCCATTACAGAAGGCATTAAAAAATGTTTTATGTCTACATCATTCAATCCATAAAATTTCCTGATCAAATTTACGTTGGCTGTACTCAAAATTTTGAGAAGCGACTATCAAATCACAATTGTGGGACTACGCCGCATACTGAAAAATATAAGCCATGGAAGTTGGTTACATATTCAGTGTTTGACGATAGGGAAATCGCTTATAAATTTGAAGAATATTTAAAGTCTGGCTCAGGTCGTGCATTTGCAAAAAAACGATTCTGGTAAAAGGGGTTTTTATGAAAGTCGAAATTTCATATAATAAAAAGGCCAAAGATACAGTAAAAGTTTCAGTTGAAAGCCGTGATCTTTGGAATGCAGATGTAACTCTTGCTCGAGTTATCTATCCAGTCATTCGTTGGAAACGAATGCCTGGCAAGCCATTTCTTCAAATGTTGTTTTATAGTATGCGCCGTTGGCGCTGAATTATTTTGAGCCATCCAGGCTTCACGTAAAGTTTCGCCGGACAAGAAGGCTCTTATCTAAATAATCCTTAAAATATATCGCTTGCCCTACATTGCATTAGCAATGGATGGGTAAAAAAATTCAAGATGGACTTGATTTGTTTGCAAAATATTTTGGTGCGCTATGGACGTAACGAAAAAATGAGCCATCCTTAAATTTAAATAAGATTTTAAATCAAATAGTTACAAAGGTTCCTATGTTAAATTTATCAGTTAAGCAAAAATATTTTGATGCTATAAAAACTGGAATAAAGACCGTAGAGGGTCGTTTGAATAGTCCTAAGTTTAAGGATCTTAAAGCGACTATGCAGATGAGTTTTACTTGCGCAGACAGTCAGGAACAATTAATTTGCATTGTTCAAGATGTTCAAACATATCCAACATTTGAGGCGATGCTGGAGGCCCAAGGTGTTGTAAATATGCTTCCGGGCATTGATAGTTTACCAGTGGCTGTGGCTATTTATGAAAGTTTTCCTGGATACAGGGAAGATGTAAAAAAAATGGGAGCCTTAGCTATTAAAATTAAAGTTCTTTCCAAATAGCTAAGGCTCGTCAATAATTAAAAACGCCAAAAATCTATGTTAATGATTATTTATTAAAATTGGCTCATAAAGTTCAAATTATTTATTCTCGCTTTGAACTGGTGCTATCAACGCACCATAATTTTTGAGCAAGCTGATGATTTCAGATGATTTTTTATAATCCATGGCACAATCTAAAGCAGTTTGATTTCTTTCATTTATTGCATTAACGTTTGCCTGAGCATTAAGAAGCTCTTGGACTATTTCAATGCTATCGTACATAACGGCATAATGAAGAGGACTGTTTATGCAATAATCTTGAAGGTTAGCATTGGCATGATGTAAAATAAGTTCCTGTACTATTTTATGATCTGAATATATTGCAGCAATATGTAAAGAGGTAGATCTCCATTTATCTAGGGCATTAACATCAGCATTTTTTGAAATTAAAAATTGTACAATTTCAAACCGCCCAACGAACACTGCTGTGATCAGAGGGGTATCATCTTCGTGGTTTTTTAACTCTGTATCATTGTTATTATCAGCAATAATTTGTTGAACCTTTGTTATATCATTCATGATTATCGCAAGGTCTAAATCTGTTATTCCTTGCGCAATGGCACAATCAAAGGCAATTTCGTTATCATCGTTTGTTATGGTTAAGTTTGCGCCATTGTCTATGAGTAGTCCCATCACTCTGTGTGAGTAATTTAAAGCGGCAACATGCAGTGCTGTGTTGCCTTCATCGTTAACAGCATCTATGTTTGCACCATTTTTTATAAGTAATTGTATTGTTCCATATGAGCGCTTTAAGGCGGCAACGTGTAGCGGCGTATCGCCCTTATTGTTAACAGCATGTATGTTTGCACTATGTTCTATGAGTAATTGTATTAAATCGTATGAGTTATCTAAAGCTGCAAGGTGCAGCGGCGTATTGCCTTCGCTATTAACAGCTTCTATGCTTGCACCATTTTTTATGAGTAGTCGTATTGCATCAAATGAGCGCTCTTCGGCTGCAACGTGTAGCGGCGTATTACCCTTATCATCTTGGGCATGTATGTCAGCACCGTTGCTTAGAAGTATTTCAATAACATCAGCTGCATCATACCTAGCAGCGAAGTAGAGTGGAGTACGACCTTTATCATTAACAGCATGTATGTTTGCACCATGTTTTATGAGTAATCGTGTTGCATCAAATGAGCGATTTGAAATTGCAATATGCAGTGGTGTGTTGGCTTCATTATTCAGGGCGTCTATGTTAGCACCATTTTTAAGAAGTATGTCAATGATATTAGCTGCATCATCCATAGCGGTGCTGTGAAGAGGAGTGTAACCATAGCGGTCAACGGCATGTATGTCAGCACCATATTTTATGAGTAGTTGCACTACTTCGACTGAGTTTTCTGAAATCGCAACATGAAGTAGAGTGTTACCATCATTGTTATTTTGCATGTATATCAGCACCATTTTTAAGAAGTATATCAATAGAAAAATTTTAGATTTCATAAGAAAGTTCATATGTTGAAAAATTAAAAATATAAAAAAGTATAATGATTTAATGCGATATTGCGAATAGAGATTATTTTGGTGCGCTGTGGACGTAACAAAAAACGATCCATCTTTAGTTGCTTATAAAATTAATTTTTTTTGATAGAGCTTGGTAAGGGAATATGAAGATTTTTACCGTGCGGAGTTGTAACGGTAAATTTTTTATAACCAAGTCCTTTTAAGATTTTAAAAAATATTTTCAAACTATAATCTTTACTATCACCTGAACGCATAGATTGAATTACTGCTGGTGATACACCAGCTTCTTTTGCAAGCTTACGAACGGATAATTCTTTTTGATTTGTGATAGCTATTAAAAGCTCAGATAATAATAGTTCCTGATATTCATCGTCGTGTTTTTGACGTTGTTTTGGAGTCATTGACTCATAAAACTCTTCATAAGTTGTTTTTGGAGTTGGTTCAAGGTGTTTCGGTGCTGACTTTAAGGGGTTTTTCATAATAGGTTCCTCGGATTGCTGTCCGAGGACTGCGCTACGCTTGTTTTTGGGTTTAATTTCATTCAATTTATTGGTTATTTTTTTAGACATAATAAGTTCCTTTTTTTACACGGTATTCATAATCGCTGTAACATCTTTGAGCTTTAGCTTTTTCGGATGGTGACATTTTATCAGTTTTTTTTTCATATGCATTGGTAATAATTATTTTTGAACCAATAAAAAAGAAGCAAAAAAAACGATCAGGTTTTGGTTTGAAAGCATATATTCCATCATGTTCACTGCGAAACTTTGTAGTATCTTGAATTTCTCCTTGGTTACTCATCAATTTTACCAAGCGCATCAATTTATCTTGACGGGCTAATGATAATTGTTTGAAATATGTCTGAGCTGAACTTTTACCTTGATCATTAAAGTACCATTCGATTTTAAATTCTGGACCATCGTAGATTATATATTTTTGATCTTTTCTTACCATTACTCACCATTTTTTTTGAATAACACAATGCCAATATCGTACTACGATCTAAGTACAAAAGCTATGTTTTTTATGTAGTTTTACGGGTTTATAGCGGTTTATTTGATTTCGTATAATTTTTCTTCTTGAATTAAATGCGGAACAGAGTATTCAATAACTTCTGTTATTCCTAGTTTTGCAAACAAATCATCTATGTTATTTTTATCAGATTCATCCAAGTGTCTAAATATTTCAATAATGTCTATGGTTGTTTATGATAAGATCTCAATTGTTTTTCTAAAAAATTAGAATATGCAGAATATAATGGCACTGCAATAGTAATACGTGATCCTCGTTGTCTAAATCCTTTCCAAAATCCTCTTAACCCTTCGGTTTTATAATGATTTGTTATTGTTTCTGAGAGGGTGCTTAATTGTTGATTTGGCCTTAAAAGTTCATTCTGCATTTTATTTCTTAAAACAGCTCCAGGTTGTGTGAGCATTGCCGTTATAAGTCCAGCACCAATTCCACCTATTATTTTTTGCGTTGGTTGGTTATCAGTATAATTTCCTACTAACTTTTCTGTTTGAGTTGCCAAGCTTTGATAACCACAACAAAATATTCCTTCTTTGATAAATGCATTTGGTAAAAAACCACGAAAAGCTTTAGACCGTAGTTCTATTGCAGCTCTCCAGAAGGTTTTTTTTGCATGTAAATCATCTTGTACATATAATTGAATCATGCTGGAAGGAGTGTCTATGCATGCACCAGCTACGCCAGCAAGATAAGAGATAAGCATTTTTTGTGCTACTGATAATTCTTCTTGTTGAGATGATTCTGTATACGCTGATAACATAGTTTGCACTATTTTCTGAGCAGCTCCTATGGGCATTTCACCTATTGCATTAGCAGTAAATCCACGATAACAATTTTCAGGAACAAAATGATGTCCTTTAATAGCTTGGTTCATGCCATAAGTAAGTATTTGCCCAGGAAAAACAACTTCGCCAGCGGCTGCAAAAGCTCCAACTGCGCAACTTTCTGTCAACGTTAAAGGTCTTTGTTCTGGTTGGCTATACATATTGAAAGAAAATAATAATGATAAGAATAGTATCAAAAAACATCTTTGCATTGTTAGACCTTCTATAGAGGAAATAGTTGAAACATTCGGTAAAAGGATAAAGAAAATTAATTTTTTGTATAGAAAGTAAGCTTCTAATGTTTGGCAACGTTGTAGAGAGATTAAACTGATTGTTTGTCCGGTTTAAATTATTTGTCTAAAATATCAGGACCAAAAGAGTTATCTATGACAAGGCGCCATTTTCCATTGGTATCTTTACGAAACACGCTGGTAGCAATAAAATTCTTAGTAATCAAAGTATTACCATCAGGCGATTTACTTGTTAAATGCCATTTTGATATAAAAAGAGCGATATCACTCACTTCAAGAACTTTTATTTGGTCTTGTTGTGCAATACCATCAAATTTGAAAACGAATTCAAAGAATTTTTTTAGTTCAGTTTTTCCTGAGGCTAATTTACCAGGTTCAACCACCACTATTGCATCATCTGTATAAAATTCTAAAACCGCTGCAATATCTTTTCTATTAAAAGCTTCATCTAATTTTTTGACTATATCTAAAGGGCTTTCTTTCATGGTAAATATACTTTCATATTATTTAAATTAAGTATTTTATTGACCTTTTAATTTGTGAAAGGTTATCTTCTTAAAAAAGTTTAGTATTCTTTGAGGAGTAAAATGAAGAAAATTTTAATGTTTTTACTGCTGAGCTTAGATATTTATATTAATACACATTTATTGGTTGTACAAAAAAATAAACAAGCTTTTTTTGAGCCATTAAGTGATGAGAATATTAAAAAATATAACGATGCTATATTGAATGTTCTTGTGCATTATACCTGGCCATCATGCATAGCATATGATTTATCTGATGCTGAAAAAAGCGAACTTTTAGCTCCTGAGCAAGGAGCAGAACAAAATTTTGTTAGAAAAAAATTGCAAGAAATAGATGAAAGTTTAGATGTTATATTCGTGCCTACAACTCTTTATGAACTTTTTTATATCAATACTTATTTGCATAGAACAAAAAAAAATTGTGAAGAAAAATCATCAAGTAACAAAAAATTATATTTATCAGATCCTGCATATATAGATTCACGTGTTGCAAATGGGCTCGATGAGATAGAAAATATTTTAAATCAGGATGAACTTACTGTTAAAGAAAAAATCAGAAAAAGTAGGAAGGTTGTATCTCCATCAGCATATGTTAAAAACGAAATTAATGCATTGTCTCGGATATGCAATCAAAAATTATTCGAAAAAAATGATGCTTTTGGATATCCAGACTTATTAAAAGTACACCAAGCATTCTTTTTTAAGCTACTTTTTAATGAAAGTTTTAAGGGTATAGTTGATATAGAAAAATTCATATATCAAAAAAGCGAAGATGTAAAAAATGATCTTATTCACGATTTAATACAGATACAAAAAGATGCATCAACAAATATAAACATGATCGAAAATTGTTTTATTTTTTGGAACTGGATTACTAATAGATCATCTGATTCATCTAATGAATTATCTCCTTTATATTCTGAACAATATGGACTAATCAAAGTTATAGAATTTCTTAAAACAGAAAAAGATAATCACATTATTCAAAAAGCAATAGATATAGAATATGAAGCAGCAAAGAGCAATAAAGGATTGTTATTTAGGGGTTCGGATATAATTCAAGCAAAAGGGTCCAAAGGATCTTTACGAATTATAGGAACTACTCAACGCATGGACGCTAGATTAGAAAATCAAGGATTATTTTCAATGTCTTTTGGGGCATCTTTATTTGCAGGAGTATTTTTTTATATAGATGCTATGGCTTATGCATATTTAACAGAGTTGGGGGGATATGCTCTTTTTGTCGATAAGTTTCAATATGTTGATAATTATAATTCAAATTTGTTTTTAATACCTGGCTTGGCTACAGAAATGGCTCTTTTTGGTGCTGGCGTATGGTTTCATCCTCGCAGTAAACCTGTAACATTAGACAAATCAAAACATGATAAACCAATAATTGGTATTGTTACTGGTGATATTTATGAAGAAGTAATTAAAGATCCGTATGGAATTTTTTTAGTTACGCGAGATCCTTATCGTCAAGCATATTTATTTTCAAAATATTTAGTAGAACATGGAAAAATTATTGGAAAATTAAATGATCAATTATTACTAGAAGATGAAAAAATTGCACTAGATATTTTGGAAAATCAAAAAATGCATACAGGAATGAATGCTCTTGATTTATTGGTAAAAAAATATAAACAACGAAAAAGTTTAAAAACAAAATCAATTTCCAGAGTTTTAGATCTTGCTCGAACAGTTACTATGCAACAATCCAAAAAGATTGAGAGTGATCGCAAAGATACAAAAATAAATGATCAGCTTACCGTCGTTCGAACACTAGATTTAGCTTATGCTATTAATAATGCATTTAATGATGCATTAAAAGTCTAAATAAACTATTTTTTAGTGCAAGTTTAAAGAAAATAGTAGTTGAATTTTTTGCGTAATGAAGATTTTATGATAGTTGGAAAAAAGGAAGTGTTCTTATGGCATTACTAAAAATTGTTAAGTGTATATCTGCAATAATCATTCTCTCTATGCAAGCTGCGATTGTATGTGTTAATGCTCCCAAGAACGAGTGGGACTTGCTTTTAAAATCGAATAAAACATTTGTAAAAAATTCTAAATTTAAAAAGCAGCGTACACCGCTCAAAAGTGGTCAAAATCCTCCTGTTATTGTTCTGAGTTGCTCTGATTCTCGGGTTGCTCCAGAACTTATTTTTGATAAAAAGCTTGGCTCATTGTTTGTGGTGCGAGTTGCCGGAGAAGTGGTTGATGATGTGGTAATTGATAGCATAGAATATGCGGTTAATCATTTTGATGCACATGTCATTGTTGTTCTGGGGCACTCAGATTGTGGTGCTGTTGCAGGTGCGTTGAAGCATTTACAAAAAAATGGTGGTGTCACCGATAAACCACGTGGCCACCTTGGTGCTGTACTTATTCCTATTGAAAAAGCAATCGTTGAGGCTGGTATCAATGTTCATGAAGCGAGTGCTCTTGAAGAGTCAATTCAAGCCCATGTAAAGTACGCAGCAAATCAACTCATTGCTCGTTCGCATGCTATTTCTAAAGCTCTTCATGATGGACAAATTATTATCGCTGGCGCAGAGTATTTTTTGAATACTGGAAAAGTTGATCAACTTTTTGTTATTGCGCAACCGCGCCCAAGAAAAAAATAATCATTTGATTTGGATAGTGATTTTACGTTTTTGATTCTTGTGTTGGTGTCGTCCACCCGAGCGCTTCTGACAATATTGGGAATTCTTTAACAAAAATTGCTTTACAATGCTCTGCTATTTCACGGTGTTCTGCTTGTGTGTCGGGATTTGTTCTGGCATTGATATAGTGAATCCATGAACGAATATTGCCTGTCATGTATAAGCGGGTTGGCGTTGCTTGTGGTAAAACCATTCGAGCAGATTCTTTGGCAACACCATCTGCAAGCATTTCTTGATACAGCTTCATGGTTTGTTCATTATGTGCAGCGATTCGCTCTTGCCATTTTGCTTGTACTTCGGGGGCGATATCATCGATGGAATTTTGGCGATTTTTGGTATCTTGTCGACGAAGGATATAGGGAATTGCGCTTGGTGCAAGTGCTGTTGCATCTGCATAACGCTGTGAAAATTGTTGAAAGGTAAATGATCGATGCCTTAGCAGTTGAGTTCCAATTGCTAAGCTAGTTTCAACTTCGAGTGTCATGGTTGCCTGTTCAAATACTGACCAGTGACCATGTTTTATGCAATATTTGAGCAGGCGAGCATAGTCTGAATTTTCTTGATTTGCAGGGTTGCTGACGCGTGCAATGTATGCCATTGTTTTTTCTGCGTCACTTGAAATAGAAATTAATTTTACAGGTTTTTGTTCTAATTGTTCAGGTGTTGCTGTTCGTTCTAATTGCTTAGGTGTTGTTATTTGTTCTAATGACTTAGGCGTTATTGTCATGTGCATTAAAAAAGCTGCGCTTATTATAATAATTTTTTTCATATGTATCCTTACCAACGTTAAGTCTGAAGTAGCCTGACATAGCCTGAAGTAGCTGAAAGCAGCTTGCCCGGCGTCGTGTCCGCCATAGCCGATAGGCAACGGCTGGAAGCCTTGGCGAAGCCTGGGTAAACAGGCGTAGACAGATATCCTTTTTTTGAGACGCTTAAATTCGTAAGCAAATACTAAAATGTTTGGATGAAAAGTCAACGCAATAAAAATGTTGGTTTTTAAACAAAGGGACATTAGTTTGAATGCTGCTTAAACTGATGGTACACTCAAAAAATCTATTTGTTCCTGATTATTGATAAACAATAAAGAAAAAATGATATATAGAACGTTTTTAATAACTCTGCTCAGCATTTTAACGCACATACCAGCAGAATCACAATACAATAAAGTCTTGGTTAAAGAAATTTTTGTTGAATATGATCAAGATGGTTATCCTATGCCTTCTTCTCTTAAAAAAGCTATCATTGAGCAATATTTTGATGAGTCAGATGAGGATAAAATTTCAGTGCAACAGGTATTTGGGGGGTATTACACTGAACGCATGTATGTTGTAAAACTTCAAAAAGAAAGGAATGAAATTCCAGTTTTTTATTTAAAAATAAGCCGTAATGCTCATTCGACGCAAAGATTAATAGATATTAAAGAAGGATGGATTTATCAAGATATGGCCAGGGAAATTGAATCCGATAATCTTGCAATCATTGTTTGGATTGAGAATGTTTTTACCTACACTGATCCAAAAGGAACTATAAAAACGATCGAAGTCACCTACGCGGTGAGTGAATCATCCCTCAAAGAGATTTTATATAGTGAAAATGAGAGAGTTATAGAAGATTCTGCCTATGCTGTCGGAAAAGCAGTTGCAGCATTTCACCTTTTATTTATGGACTACAAAAATAACGATCTTGATGCAAGATCATGGGTTACGGTATGCCATGGAGATTTTAATATTAAAAATATTCATTTTAGTTCTACAACAAAAAAAGTTTATTTGATTGATAATGAAGATATGAATAAAGGTTGTATCGAGCAAGATTTAAAACAAATTTTAATGAATTTTACCATATTGCAATATCTCAGATATAACTATCCTGCGCGATGGCCTTTGTATATCACACACTGTTCCTCTTTTTTACGAGGGTACGTGGAATCATATCCAGAGGAAAAAAGAGGGCCTGTTGCTGCATTAATTCTGAGTATTCTTACTGCAAGAGTAGAGGCTTTTGTACATGAAAAAATCTATACCCCTCTTGATATGACGGGCAATGAATTCAATGAAGAACAGTTTGCAGCAATAATATATAAATATCTCAATAATATCTTCTGATGATAGAGAAAATGTCATGAAAAATTATCATAAAGTATTAAACAAATCAGTGATAGATACGCAGCTTGGTTCCATGGTAGTTATAGCAGATCATGAATTGTTGTATCTTTTAGAATTTGTTGACCGTCCTGGACTTGATCGTGAAATTGAAAAACTTAAGCAAAATACCAAATCAGTAATTATTCCAGGGCGTACGGCGATCATTGATTTGATAGAAAATGAATTGCCGCAATATTTTGATGGTAAGCTACAAGCATTTACAACTCCTTTGAAATTTTTTGGATCGCCATTCCAGCAGTTGGTATGGGGTGAATTGCAAAAAATTCCTTATGGGCAGACACGATCATATGCTCAAATTGCGATTGCTATGGGAAAACCAACTGCATTTCGTGCTGTTGCGCAGGCAAATAGTTCAAATCAACTTGCTATTATCATACCATGCCATCGAGTGATTAATGCCAATGGCAATGTTGGGGGTTATAGTGGTGGAATACATCGTAAAAGATGGTTTTTGGGTCATGAACAAAAGTGGGTCAGTATATGATAAAAAAACGTTGCTTTGGCAGTGGTGCTGGAAAAGAATTTTATGCTCATTATCACGATACCGAGTGGGGAGTTGCTGTTCACAAAGATCAGCATCTTTTTGAAATGCTTATTTTAGAAGGTGCTCAGGCTGGGTTGAGTTGGGAAACTATTCTTAAAAGACGCGAAGGTTATCGCAGGGCTTTTCATGCTTTTGATGTTATTAAAGTTGCGGCGATGTCAGACAGTGAGCTGGCAGCATTGTGCCAAGATCCGGCAATTATTCGGAATCGATTAAAAATTTATAGTGTGCGCCAAAATGCACAGGTTTTTTTAGCGATACAAAAGGAATTTGGTTCATTTGATACCTACCTGTGGAATTTTGTAGGTAATGCTCCAATTATTAATCATTGGCAACAGTTTGCAGAAGTTCCTGTTTCTTCTGAGCAGAGCGATGCTTTATCCAAGGATTTAAAAAAACGCGGCATGAAGTTTGTAGGATCGACCATAATCTATGCTTACATGCAAGCAGTAGGTATGGTTAATGATCATTTGGTTGATTGTTGGCGCTATGGTAAACGATAATTAAAAAATGCGCTACACATTTTGTTTGAAAGTGCTTTCAGCATAACGTAACCTTTACTTTGGTTAAGAATATTCACTCTTCGCCTCGTCGTCCCAGACTTGATCTGGGATCCAGTTATTAATATAAAAACCTAATAAAATAGGACTTAAAAAAAATTTATTACTGGATCCCGGCCTGTTCGACGAAGCTTCATGCATAGAAGAAGTGAACATGGATCCCGTGATCAAGTCACGGGATGGTAGAGGCGGGAGGTGTAAGTGCGTAGTCTGGGCTCGTGGGCCGGGACGACGAGAGTGGGTGGAGGTCATAATTTTAGGTTAAAGCTATGCTTGCTGAATAGTTACATTTTTTTTATGGTTTGGTGTAAAAAAAGGAGTTTGTATGATCGATACATTAGGATTGATTTTATTGTTGGTATATTTATGTTGCATGGTGCTTTTTGCCCAATTTAAAGGTGATACCAGCATTGTAAATTTCACGTGGGGCGGTGGAGTGATGCTCGTAGCGTTGTATACTTTTTTTGCCAGCAGCACTTTTTTAGCTCGACAAATAATTTTGACTACCATGCTGATACTATGGGCCTTGCGCTTGATTGTATTTTTGTTCATGCGCTATACCGGTAAAGATCCTCGATTTGTATTATGGAAATGGCAGGGGCTTAAAGCACTTGTGATTAATGTTGTTTGGGTATTTGGTCAAACTATCATGATTGCAGTGATGAGCTATCCGGTATTTTTAGTGAATACCAATAATCACATTCGAGGATTAACATGGATTGATTTTGTGGGGGGTTTGATTTGGACCGTAGGGTTTTGGTATGAAGCTATGGGTGATTATCAGCTGTTTGTTTTTATGCAAAATCTATCAAACAAAGGCCGCGTGATGCGCTTTGGCTTGTGGCGTTACTGCCGCCATCCGAATTATTTTGGTGAGTCGCTGATGTGGTGGGGAGTTGGTTGTCTGGCATTGTCATTGCCTTATGGATGGATCGCTCTTGCAGCACCTGTTGTGATAACATTTCTTATGGTATTTGTAACAGGAATTCCATGGATTGAAAAAGCAATGGCATGCAATCCTGAGTATCAAGAATATCAAAAGAGTACAAGTAAGTTTATTCCTTGGTTCCCAAAGTAAAAATGTATGACAAGGCTTCAGCATTTATTTGTTGCAGCCTTGTCTTTTTTTTATTTACGCGCTATTTGATCGCTGGGTCTTTGAGTTGGTATTGTTTTGCTCAATGCGTAAGCTGCACACACTGCAGCACTTACAGCAGCGACTCGAGCTATACCCTGCGTGATGAATCCGAAAGGATTATACAGAGGCGGTGCAGAAACTACAAAGTGAGGTTGAATGCTTAAAAGTCCGATGGTGAAAACTACTTTGCCTATAAAATTCTTTGTTAACATGACAAACTCCTCAGTTAGAAAACCTAAATATTTTGCATGGTAGCAAGATACTGTTTTTGTTACAATACAAAAAATTACGTAGTTTGTTGCTTTGGCATACGCAGATCAAATTCGCTGGTGTCTATTTGTTGTTCTTGACCAAAATGGTTCTTGAACTTTGCGCTGTTCTTGATCTTTTCATTTAAGGAAGTTGCTGTAGAATTCAGTTTTTCTTTTGCGGAAGTTGCTGCAGAACTCATTGTGCGATATCCTTGTGTGCTTTTTATAGTGGTTGTAGCACGTGTATGTAAATTTGTTATATCGCTCTTCAGTTTATTTAGACCTCTTTGTAAGGCTTGAGACTCAGGTCTGTTGGTGATTTTATGAGCCATGTTGTTGATCCCTTCTTTCAAAGAATTATATCCACGACTTATACGATTTCCGAGCCGTGTTTCAGAAATTCGTTGTTTGATGCTTTTTGCTTTATTTTCATAAAAAACAGTGTCGATTAATGCGGTCGTTTTAGGAAGCAGCGGGCTAAATATATTTTGAAATTTAGTTTGTATGTGTTTTGATAGCTCTGTTTCGAGGTGTGCTCCTTTGTGGCCACCAAATAAACCAATTTTTGCCCCAATTGCAAATTTTTCCATGGTTAGTTCTATCCCTTTAATGATAATTGTTGCATGGCTGAGCATAAGAACTCCGGCTGCGGTACCCAGTATCCAGAATGCTGCGTTACTAAATTCTTTAATGGCTCGCAGTCTTTGAAGGGAGTTTATATCGCCTTTTATTTCTTCCATTGCGGTATTAAAATCTGTAAGTTTTTTAACTGAGTCCTTAAGCGATTCTTTTAATAGATTTTTAAGTGCTTGCGCGATTTCTTGCTGTTCTTCAGGTGTTTTGCTGGAAAATTCTGAGGTGAAGGTTGTTTGGAATTTTTGCTGAAAATCAGTAGGTAGATTTGCCTCGCCCAGGTCATGGAGTCTTGTGAGTTGAATGAGGTCGGTTAAAGCATCAAAATCTGTTGACTTGAAAACAGTGTCGTCTGATAGTAGTTGGTTAATCGTGTCTGCTATTTTAGTTGTAAACGCTGTGCGTTCTTCGGGTGACATGTTGATAAATTTATTCATATCACCAAGTTCAAGTAAGCTGTCCCATGGTGGAGTTTTTGAAAATTCAGAATGTGTTTCTTTAAATGTTTCAAATTGCTGAGCTTTGCGAGCAAAATCCTCAAAAATTCGTTCTCGATTCTTTTTTAAAATAGCTTTATTCCTTGTTTGTTGTTTTTCTTGATCTGTTGCCGCATCAGATGTTACCGCATGGGTGAATCTGCTCCAAAACCCTTCTTGGTTTCGTACTTCCACTGCTGCTTGATCGTCGTCTTTCCGTGTTTCTTGTCGGATTCGATCTTCTTCTGCTCGTTTAATTTTGATCAGTGCTTCTTGGCGTGCATATTCGCCAACATTTATTCTGGGGCGGTTATTTGATAGTTGTTCATCTTCCATAGCTACCGACAACATGGGGCATAAAAGCATGAGTAACATTACATTTTTCATAAAAGTTCTTTCGCTTATCATTACATACAATGACACAAAGACCATCCATTCAATACCTGCATAACAAAGAATGAACATTAGGGAGTGAGAGTTTAGGTACGGGTAAGGCTGAATTTCAAAAAAAGTCTATTGTATTGATATTCTTTTTGTAAAGAGTTTTGGACAATAAAAAGCAGTTTTTGAATCTTCTTGGATTTTGCCCAGGAGAGAGTATTATCAATGATGATTATGTTTTTTTACCTATAATTTTATAAAAAGGAATGTATCGTATGAAATCGCTTCAGAATTTTTTGTGTTGGGTTAAGCATAGCCTCATGGCAACGGCAATGACAGCCTCAGTTGTCGGGCACAGTGATAGCACTCTTAAGCATGATGCTTTAATGAAGATGAATGTTGATAGTCTTGAAAAGCTTGCAATGATTTATCCTAAATCGGTGGAAGAGGTTAACGCGTGGCATGATGCAGGGATACAGCTTGCTCAGTGTGAAATGGATGAAATTTTTGGATTGTCAGTTCGTAGTTTTGACAATACGGTTCGAGCACTTGATCTTTCGAAGACAAAGTTGATGCAGCTGGGATCAACATTTGAACTGTTAAATTATTTAAGTCCCGATGATGCTATCAGAGAGGCAGCGCGTGAAGCATCGGCTCAGATTCAACAGTTTTCAATTGATCTTTATTTAAATCCTTTGTTGTATCAAGCATTGCAGCAGTATCATGATGAGTATCGCGCCCAAGAGAGCTTGAAAGAGGAAAACGTATTGCTCCTGGATGATTTGCTGGATGGATGTAAGCGCAAGGGGCTGCATTTACCCTACGAGCAACTGCAAGAAGTAAAAAAACTGTATAAGCAACTTGATAAAATTGAACAAGATTTTATCACCAATATCAGCAGTGATGTGCGCACGCTTGCCGTGTCCCGTGATGAACTGCATGGACTGAGTGAATCGGTGATCAACAGACTATCTCGTGATGGTGATCAGTATCTGCTGTCCACTGATTATCCTACCTATCGTGCAGTCATGGAACAATGTCATGTAGCCCAAACGCGTGAAAAAATGTTTTTGATGTGTACCAACTGTGCGTATCCGCAAAATGACAGCTTGCTGACAGAAATGCTTCAAAAGCGTGATGAGCTTGCAGCTCTTCTTGGGTATGATCATTTTGCAGCTATGGATCTTGATACAACAAGCGCAAAAACAGGAAATGTTGTTGAAAAATTTTTAACCGACCTTGCAATAGTTGCATCTCAAAAAGCAGACAAAGAATTAGCGCTTCTTAAAACTGATTTGCCTGAATCGGTGACGTGCCGGGCAGATGGTACCTTGAATTTGTGGGATTATTGGTATACTGTTACCCAATACAAAAAAAAGCATTTTAATCTTGATGAAGAGTTGATTGCGCAATATTTGCCAACCAGCAAAGTTGTTGATGGTGTTCTTGCAATTTATCAAGATTTTTTGGGACTTGTTTTTAAGCAAGTGAAGCCTGTTTGGTCTTGGCACGAAGACGTACAATTGATTGAAATTTATCGTCAGTCTTCAGGGGGGTTACTGGGGTATTTATATCTAGACTTGTACCCACGACCAAATAAATTTCGACATACCGGTTGTATGTTTCCACAAAAAGTATCATACAAAATTGATGGTAAATCGACCACAACCGTTGCTGCAATTATTACCAATTTTCCGCCACCATCAGGTCAGCAGGAAGCATTGTTGACTCATGATGCCGTGGTAACCTTTTTTCATGAGTTTGGTCATGCAATGCATCAGATGCTGGGCAAAAGTGAACATGCAGAGTATTCTGGAACAAGCGTTAAAGCTGATTTTGTAGAAACTCCTTCACAAATGTTTGAACAATGGATGCAAGAGCCTGAGATGCTTGCAAAAGTGAGTGGCCATTATTTGACGGGTGAGCCGTTGCCTGCAACATTGATCAAACAAAAAATACAGTTGCAAACATTTACGCAAGGGTACCAAGTACTACGACAATGCATGATAGCATTGTTTTCTTTAAAGTTGATGCAACAAACGGATCTTTCGTATCAGCCTTCATTGATGTGGAAATCATTGTGTGAGAGCTATAGCATGAACTTGGTTGGGTATGTCGCTGATAATCATTGGTATGCTACCTTTGGTCATCTATCGGCACCTGGTTTGTATGCATCAAAATATTATAGCTATCTTTGGACCTTGGTGTTTGCATGTGATTTATTTTCAGAAATTAAAAAGCATGATTTTAACGATGAGTATCGCGCTAAGGTTGTAGCGTTGCTGAGTGCTGGTGGAAGTGTGAGCCCTAACGTATTGCTACATGATTTTTTGGGAAGAGAACCCAATCAAGAAGCATTTTTAAAGATGCAGGGATTGAAATAGGTTTTAAAGGCCCCTGATTACCAGGGGCCTTTTTGAGGTTTTTTTACTTAACGCTGATATGAATTTCTACCAGAGCTTCGGCCTGGTTGTGGCTGCGCTCATCATAGATTTCATAATCAATTTTGTATGCGCGATCAATTTCATTATGTTCTTCTTGTTTCCAGATTTTTTGCCACAAATTAAACACGATGCAGTTGAGCGCTCCAAGATCGGAAATAAATACTGCACGTTTGGTTGCCGGAACATGTAGTGTTGTTAAATCTTCGGGAACATCATCAAGTGACGATACTTGCGCGCCAATGAGTAGGGTATACTCACCATCTTTGTTTGATGCATAGTCGTAGTACAGCGCCATGACAGAGTTATTTACTTTGTTGGGGATTTTAAACAAAATATCTTGATCTAAAAGTTGTTGCCATAGTTGCTGAATGGTTCCTTCTTCTATAGCTTGTTTGTTGGTTGTGCGCATGCTAATGCCTACAACCATGAATTCAGGTTCGTTTTTGACGATTGGGTTCGAATCTATTTGAGGATTCATAATAATCTTTCTGGTAAAAAATAGTTTTAATTATTGAGCATTTCAGGAGTCCATGTTGGTTCAATGGCGTTATCGCGCAATCGTTGAACTGTTTGTGGACTATTGCAGTATGAACAAAAATACACGAAATACTCAGTGTCATCAATAGTATTACCAATTAATATTGTTTGGGTAATATCACCTGAGCAGGTATCTTCTGGTCGTTTGCCGATGCGCTCTTGAAAAGAAATGGTGCGGATTTTGCTTTCACCAGCAAATGTTGCTTCAAGCAAAAGATCATCAGCAATGTACATCATAACATGGGTCATGTGGTGAGGATTTCTGTCTTTGTGTACGGGATCAAAGAGCACTAAGTCTCCTGGTTTGAGGTCAACTCCATGTTTGATTTTGTGAGCCGTTAAATATTGATCATTGGACATGCGTGGAATTGCAAGCCCGTTTGCAAGAAAAGCCAGATTGATGAGTGCCGAGCAATCAACGCTTGATATTTGCCACTCATCGCTTTGGGCACTTCTTCCACCCCAGCTATAAAAAGTTCCAAAAAACATTAGAGCTGCTGCAACAATGTTGCTGCGTAGGGTTGTTTCTGTTTCTTGGATGGTTGGTGTTACATGATACAGATCGTTATCATGGATCCATGCAGTTTTACCATCTGGTAAAGTTACTTGCCAAAGATTGGTAACTGAATCTTTAATTCCCATGAATCTGGTGCCGATGGACACAGTAAGTATAGTATTTTTATGGTGATCAAAAAGTGGTGCATGTAAATTTTTTACTACAAGGTTGCATGTTGAAAATTGACTGACCGGTGTTGCTTGATCTGCTTGGATCCAGCCGCGATATTTGTGCCAACCAAGCATAAATGAAAAATGATCTTGTTGTAGGGTGTATACATACAACCATTTTTTACCAAATGTATCGGTAAATTGTTCTTGAGCGAGCACCTGTTCTCCCAAAAGCAGCTGGGTTTCTTGTTGTGGGTTGGTAAGATCTGATGTAGGAAGCTTAACGTGATCAAGCACTGCTTCGGGCGCTGATCGTAAATCGGCAACAGCAACATTGATGACCATTTTATGGGGGTACAAGAGTCGCGTGCTCAACCGTGCTTCTAGGGCAGATGATAACAATAAAATTAATGGCATGTATAAACGGTATAACATTATTTACCCTTTTTTGGTTTGTTTTGTAGCATAGCCAAGGTTACCGTTTTGCAGCAAGAGCTTGATCTATTGAACCAATATTGCGTGGATATAACGATGTATTGCAAGGTGCTTTGAGTCCATGGTATAAAAACATGAAAGAGTATTGAGATTGAAGGAGAAGTATGAATCTGTCACACAATAAATTGATATCATTGTTGGTGTACGCGAAACCTGACAAGCGTGCCATTTTTTTTGCATCGATGAGTTCTGCATTGCATAAAGTTTGCGACATTCTTCCCGAAATTTTGCTGGCGATAGCCGTTGATGTGGTTGTTCGGCAAAAAGAATCTGTTGTTGCAATGTATGTTGGAGTTATTGAGCCTGCGCATCAATTATATCTGGTGGCAACGGTTACCACGATATTATGGGCATTTGAGTCGTTATTTGAGTATTTATATTTTATTACTTGGCATCATTTGGCTCAAAGTATACAGCATACGATACGGTTGGAAACCTATAAAAAAATTCAAAGTATGGATCTTGCATATTTTGAAGATAAAACGATTGGTGGGCTTCAGACGATTTTGCATGATGATGTGGTGCAACTTGAGAATTTCCTAAGTCAGGGCCCCAACGAAGTCATTCAACTTTCGGTCAATATTATCGTGATTGGTACCTTGTTTATGTTGATATCGCCCACATTGTTTTTTTTAACACTTATTCCAATTCCAGCAGTTGTTTTCATTGCCTATCATTTTCAGCGACGCTTATCATTGCAGTATAAACGGATGCGCAATGTCGTAACGAGTATGACCAGTCATTTGGTGTATCGTTTGCAGGGTCTTGCAACGATTAAAAGTTATAGTACTCAAGAGTATGAGTTGCAAAATTTAATTGCAGAAAGTAATCGGTATCAGCAAGCATACCGTCAAGTTGATCATGTAACCGCTCAATATATTCCGTTGGTTCGTATTGCAGTTGTGGTGGGATTTTTAACAACGATGATTGTTGGTGGCCTCAAGGTGCTTGCAGGAACGATTGCAGTGTATTGGTATGCAGAATTGGTTTTTTTAATTCAGCGTTTTTTATGGCCATTTGCGTCGCTGACAACGATTACTGATATGTATGAAAAATCAAAAGCAAGTGCTGGTAGAATTTTAAATGTTTTGGAAACGCATCCGACCATTGTAGATGGAACTGAATCGGTAGATTTACGTTCTTGTCCTGGCACCATTGAGTTTGATCATGTTTCATTTAAATATAGCAATGGGAATGTCATTTTTGATGATTTATCATTGAACATTGAGCAACGCAGTACTGTTGCTTTTGTTGGTACGACGGGATCAGGAAAAAGTACGTTGGCTAAATTATTGCTGAGATTTTACGATGTACAAACAGGTGCTATAAAAATTGATGGACATAATATTAAAAATATTCGATTGGCTGATTTGCGGGCATCAATTGGCCTGGTAAGTCAGGATGTGTACATTATCGATGGTACGATTGCCGAAAACATAGCCTATGGAACATTTTCGGTTTCTCGGGAAAAAATTATTGAAGCTGCAAAGATGGCCCACATACATGATTTTATTATGGAATTTCCTTTAGGATACGATACACGCTTGGAAGAGTACGGTAAAAAACTATCAGGGGGTCAAAGACAACGTATTTCTATAGCGCGCGCTTTGCTTAAAAAAGCATGTATTTTTATTTTTGATGAAGCAACCTCAGCGCTTGATAATGAAACTGAAGCTGCAATTAGTAAATCGATGGATCAACTGAGACATAATCATACGATCATCATTATTGCCCATCGTCTTTCAACGGTACGCAATGCAGATACAATTTTTGTAGTTGACCATGGAGTTGTGGTTGAATCGGGAACTCATGATGATTTGCTGGCAAAAAAAGGGATCTATGCACAACTTTGGAACATGCAACTTGAATAAAAACAATAGATCTCTTTCGAAACCCTGGTTTTTTAATATTTTTACAACCACATTCACTCTACCATTCCGGACAGGAGCCATAGGCGACGAAGATCCGGAATCCATCCAATGCCTGCACAAAAAGAGTGAACATGGATCCCCGGATTACGTCTACGCCAAGGCTACGACGCACAGGCGAGTCCGGCCGTGCCCGCCATAGCGTTACGAAGCTGGTTACGCAGTAACGCATAGTAAGGCGACGGCTGGGGATGGTAGAGAGTGAGAGTCTAAGTAGGAGTAAGGCTGAGTATCGAAAGAAGTCCAATACTGTTGTTGACGACAAAAAATCGAAAGAACTTGTATGAATTATATCGTAATGTTCACCTTTATCTGGAGCTTATGGTCAAGTGATGCCTATGGCTTTGGGGAAGCTATTAAAGATTATTTTTCTTCCAAAGACAAGCGTAGCGCAGTAGAAGCTATAAATCATGAGCCAAAGTTAGTTGTTCCTGAGCGAAATGATCCTCCTCGTATACGACCATTAATTATTCCAAAGCCCATATCAACAGATGTTTTGGCGCAATCAACTTCTTCTGATGATGATTTGTTAAGCGCTGCAAAAAGTTCTCCGGTTAAAGGGGCGTCAACAGTAAGTCAATCACCGGTAGAACATGATTTCGATTTTGATGATCTTGATACCAAAGAAAATGTTATGCTACGCAGAAGTCTGAAAGCGCTGCCCGATAAAAATCGTCCCGCAGATATTGATGCAGTTATGAAAAATATTGCATTGGGCCAAAAGGTGCTCAGTGATATTTTGGCAGGCAATCTTGGTGGTGCAATTTCGTTGAATATACCCACTGTTGGTGCTGCAACGGTAGTTGAGACGCATGCAGATCAGATTGTTGCAACAGCATTGAGCAGTAATGATGCTACTTTTTGGCAGCAGATTCAAAATGATACTATGATGAAAAAATCGATCACGAGTGAGGGAGTTCCATTTACACAGGCTACGTTCATATCACCTGAATTTAATATGTATTTTAGGTTGACGTATGTACGCCAAAATATTCATGATCCAGAATTGCTCAAAAAATATAAGCAAGCATATGAAAAATCGATTGTGCAATTGCAATGGCATCTTTTTGCAAAAGCTATTTTGCAAGATCATGCATTTACTTCTGGAATGATTACGTTTAAAGATCCACAATCGCGCGTGTTTAGTTTTATGGATGGTTACGCAGAGTTGATGTCACCCAACTATAAATCTCACGATGGGATAGGAGTACATTCTTTATGGGCTGATCATGCGTATACCAGAGAGTCAAGCCATTGGAATGGTCAAAGAGCATTTGAGGGTAAAAACTTTGGGATCGATATTAAAGGGGCAGATGGCAAACCGATATCGATTTTACCAGGAAATAAATCACATCTTCTTTTTGGAATGCGTACGAATGGTATGGCTTTTGTGAAATGGGAAGAATATGGCACAACGTTTAATGTAAAAACAGGTGATTTTAGTGCCATACATCATACGCTGCGATATTTTGATAAGAGAGGTTTAGAAGATGATCCGATGCAGCGGCGTGAAAAAATGCCTGAAACGGTACTTGCTAAATTTAAAGCATTGTATGATAAACCATTAACATCTCAACAGACAAAGTTGATTGAAACGGATGGAATTTCTAAAATGCTGCAGATCTTGCATAAAGATGCTCCAACAAAAGCTGCAGAGTTTAAGAACTTTTTAGTTGTTGATATGAAATATCAGGCCAATACACTGGGTGTTCGCAAAGGTGGCGAAATTGTTTTAACGTTATCACCTTCAACTCCATCTTTAACGATATCTCCTCCAACAACTCCTGAGATATCGCCTGTTACGTCTCCAACATTATCTCCCAAGGCAGCAAGCGGTATTGAAATTAATCCAGATGATTTATGATGCTCGGGCCAGCAACAACAAAATATTTGAGTTGCCATGTTTGTGTTTTGAGAGCTTGCTTGCTGTCCGGTTTGTCCCATGATGGATAGACGCGCATAGCACGTTTGCCTCCAACGCCATTTTGGGAGATATATCCTTGCTCCAAAAGAGTTTCTTTGGGGAATACAAATTGTCCAAAATGATGTGGGGTGCGTACGTTAACGATCAAGAAATCGAATTCATCGCGTACATCAAACGGCATAATGGGTCCTGAATTGATGCGTTTCCAAAATGTTACAAATTGGCCAATTTTGGTTGGTGTGATCTTTGCGCTTCGAAATTGAATGCGATGATTATTGAGTAAAAAACTGCTGGCAGAATATTCCTGGCTTTCTGGTTGCAAAATAAAATTTTGCAAAGTGAGATTGTTGGGAGCATAAAGCAATTTTTGTGCATCTTGCAAATCGGGAGGCAACATTTTTTTCCTTTGTATGCAGCAAGGTGACTCGATGGAGACAGTATATTGATTGTGCAAAATATATCTAAAATAGTTTTATCAAAAAAAGAGACTGTGTTTGCAGTCTCTTTTTGCTAAGTGAGTTTGATGACATGTTGGTTGTTATTAGCCAATTAAATTTAAATTAGTATCGATCCATCCCTGGTTTTGTGCCCATAAGATAAAAAACAAAACTAAAAACACGAAAAATAAAATTTTTGCAATCCATGCACTTTCTTGTGCGATGCCGCCAAAACCAAGAACTCCAGCAATAATTGCAATAACTAGAAAAACAATAACCCAACTTAATAACATAGGTAGGCCCTTACTATAAAAAAAGTAACATATTTTCTCATTTAGATATGTTACGCATGCTTATTATGATATTGATAGATTTTGATATACTAAAGAGGTTTTATATATTTCTATATGATTTTATGTTGTATATGATAATTATTTTTTATATGAAGGGGACATTATGAATAAATCTGTTTTGGTTATATTTCTTGTATGTGCTGCAATTGTGCAAGCAAAGCCAGCAGTACCGTGTGATTTTACCTATAAAGAGGTTAATAATTTTTTAGCCGTGATGTCGAGGCGTAGGCTTGTAAGAAGCAATGCTTTTCATGGTCTAGCACAGGCTGTTGCGGAGAACTCACAACAACATCAAGCAAGAACGCAACGCGTACAACGACGAGGACAACCACGCAGCGAGGCAAGAGATCGTCATAGCAGAAATAATCGTGCCATATAAAATAGATCTTTATGTTCACTTTTATAACTATTCATTATTTTAGTACCAAAGGGGCTCATATGTATCAAATGTTTTTAACAATGCTGTTTTTAAGTGCTACGTTTGCGCAAACAATACAAGCTCCATCACCACGTGATGAATCCTATCAAAATTTAGGAATTCCGGTCGCGGCTTTGCGTGCAGTAATAGTAACCTATGACGCTGGTCGAACTGGATCAAAGCAGCAATTCAATTCCGATCAGGAAGTTACTCCCGGTCATCGTCTTCCTTCACCAGCTATACGACTTCCAGCTTGTAAAAAAGCCCAACCTGCTTCGTTGGATTCAAAGTTTTCAGGTAGTCCCAAATCTTCGCTTCGCAGTGGTAGTAATGTTATTATTGAGTCAATCGATGAGTCATTGATCGATTTGGGAGGTCGGTTTGATATTCCTTCGCCGGCTGTACCGCTTCCAGATGATAAAAAAGCCCAACATTCAAAGAAAGATTCACCGGTTTAATTGGATATACAAAACATTGGTTCATGCAAAAAATTATGACTTGTGCTTGATGGTTTGAGTGTTTTTAATTCCAGCTATTTTTGTTTTGACATTTAAAAACATTTCAATACAATCGATACATAACTCATATCTTTCATTGAATGTAAAATAACACTTTACATCATAATGATTGAATCGTGTTTTCTATGCGTTAAAAACTAAGACAATATTTCTAAGCAGGGTATGTGTCAGCGTAAAAACATGAGCATTAAAAAAGAAGATCTGTAAGAAGCAACCTGTCTACCCAGGCTACGCACAAAAAGATTGATTTGTGTAACAAATTAATCAACGCTACGCCGGGCAAGCTGTCAGGCTAAGCCAGTAACCAACTACCTACTACTATCTGGAGCTTTTTATGATTCACTTCTGCGCAATATTTTTTGCCACAATCAATCTTGTTTTTGTGGTTTCATTCTATTCTAAAAAATGTTTTTCAAATTGGTTTTACGCTAGTTGCTACACAACGGGCTAAACAACTAAAATTTATACATTAAAAAACAATCAAATATTTTACTACCCTAACCAGGAAGAACATTTTATGAACATACGCAACACGTACAAAACATTACATTTTACCATCTTACTGCTACATGGATTTGGATGCATAAAAGCATTAGGAACTGAAACATTTAAAAAAGATGAAGCGTATAAACAATATTTCAAACAGCAGGAAGAAATATATCAAGAATTGTTAAACTTAAAAATTTCTGGTGCTCGTCCTTTAAATATAGATGCAGTGTTGGCAGAAGAAATTATTGCTACTTGCCCGCAGAAAGTTAAACAGGCAATTTCTGGTATTGAGCAAAGTGTGTTTTGTTACAATAAAAAAAATATTCTTTTACATGGCATGTCTGGAACTGGTAAATCTTGCTTAGCTCAAGCAATTGCAATAAGGAGTAAAACTCCATGTTTGTTTTTTAAGACAGGAGGCATCTCAACTGAGTATATGAACTCAGGGGTACAAAATTTGAATAGAATTTTTGAATACGCCAGAAGGCTAGAAGAACGCTTCTGCAAGCCATGCATTATTATATTTGATGAATTAGAGGCGTTGACTAAAAAACATGTCAGTAAAAATAATCATGAAAATAATATTTTGACAAGTTTTTGGGAAGAGTTAGATCAGCGCGATGATAGTAAAGTAGTTGTTGTTGGCACCATGAATAGTTTAGAAGACTTACCGGCTCAAATGACCAGTCGAACCTCTGTGGTTGAGATTCCTTTACCAACGCCAAAACACAGAGAAGCAATTTTATCCTATCATTTAAAAGCAATGCAAGATAAGCACCAGCTTATATATCCAGCAAGGGTTAATGGCGCTTCTTTGGTTCGACAAACAAAAGGATTTTCAAGCAGGGATCTACAAAGTATAGTGGCACAAGCAACTTATCCCGCGAGACTAGCGCCAGTCGAATCAGATAGAAGCAATAAATTTGTTGGATATAATGATTTTATCGCGGCAATTAAAGAGGTCAATAAAGATCCTAAGCGAAAATTAGAAAGAGAAATGGGAACGTGGAAGTATACTTTTAAAACGCATTTTCGTGATCCTAAAGTTGCTATTCCTGTTATTGCTGTAACCGCCTCGATGATATTTGCATACAATTCTATTGCTAATCAAAGAGCTGCAATGGAACAAGCGCAAAGAAACTTTGATCAGCAAATGAGCACTGGACATATGTTCAAACAAGCTGCGATTAATTCAATTTGCGCTTTACCTGTGACGCTAATTGGCGCTGCTTTTAAAAGCTGTTTATAAATGGATCGCTTCAAAAATAAGTAAACATATCTCACACTTGGAATTTTTTATGTTAAAAACAATTAAAACAGCGTTTTTGCTGTCACTGTTTGCCTATTCATTTGTTTTTCCAATGAGGCAAATCGCTCAAGTTGCACTGGCAAGAACATTGAACCAATCAGCATCTTTTCGCAATTCATTAGCTGCAAGATGTCTTTTTAATCCTATGACTGAGATGTTTTGCATGTCTGAAGAGGCAACAAATGTGGATGTAAAATTTATGGTTGCAAATGAATCTGTTCCGTCACTCCAGCCGTCGCCGTCTGCTATGGCGGACATGTCGGATTTATGCCAGGAATCAAGTCATAATCATTGCTTAGCGGATGTATACCTCGCCATGGATCACCAAGATGCAGCAACAGACAATCAGGCTTTAGCTGGCTTGAAGCAGGGTGAAGAAGTTGAAAATACGCAATGGTGTGTAAACCGGCCTCCAGAACTGGTAGCAACCAATTTGCAACGGCTACCACCTGTCAGTGGGCGCGTTGAAATGGATCACCAAGATATGATAAAAATCAATCAAGCACCGGCTGACTTAAGTCAAAGTGGCGCAAGTAAAAATGCGCATTTGCACTTAGACCGGCATCCGAAACCGATAGCACCCAATAGGCAATTTCCATCATCGATCGAGATGGTTCATGAGCGAGCAAGTGGGAATACCAGGGAAGGCAGACAATGTTGGTCCGGCATTTTCTCTAGGGCTGAATCAGAACAAAACGAACAAGAGCTTTTTAGAAATGCCAAATCACAGGTGTCTTGTGTTATTGCAAATTTTGCACCAACTGTTCAAGATAAAGTATGCGAGGTTATGAATTGTTGTGCTTCATTATCGTATCGTGAAATATTGGCTTACAGAGCAGCTCTTGCGAATCTCCTTCGTGCATTAGAAAACGAATTTCTGTCTTTTACGCAACAAAATGCTCATATTCGTTTTACTCGGGATGCAACCCAATGGGGCTTGGACTCAGCATCAATACCATATCACGCTCAAGACAAATTGACCCTTAGAGACCAACATGAAATGGTAACAGCATTAACGTTAAAAGCTGACATAGAAGCAATAAAAGTTGTTATTCAAGGATGTGACGGGATCATTAGTAGATTTGAGCAGGAAAAGCAGGATTTTGTCCGTAAAGTAGAAGATGCATCTATTGATGGGATAGAAAAAGAAATAGTTCCAGATCGCGAGGCAAAAAAAGAAGCTGTTAATGTTTTGGCTGTTCAAAAGGAAGACGAGCTTAATTACCAAAATCAAAAGCTTGAGGCTATGAATGCTCAGCTAGAGTCTTTTAGTAAAAGGTCTGCATGGGCTAAAATCGGGTCTGTTGCTAAAGGAATTTTTAAGCCAGATCATAGTCAAGATCGTCTTGTGGTTGATCGGGATGCCGTAAAAGTAGAACAAGAAAAAACGAGCCGAGAGCTGCAATCTTTATATGATAAAGAAAAAGAATACAATGCACAGATTGAATATGCTCAAAAAATTGCTAATGAAAAAAAACAAGTTGCATTGCAAGAAGCTCTGTTGTTACAAGAAAAGCAAAAACAAGAAGCTTTAATCTTTCACGAGCAGTTGATAAAAAGTTATCACGATTCATGTAGTTTTGATATCGCAGATTGCCCAGAACGTGCGCTTGAGCAGCAATGGCATGAGCGCCAACAAGCTTTATCTGCAACACAAGAACAAGGTTATACGCAATATGATCAATCATTTAACCTTACATCTCAAGCAGCTGGCTACTTAGCTGCTCAGGGTATTGACTATAAAGATTTTCAAAGCCTTTATGGTACAGCCTTGCAGCAACATTTGCACGGTGAAATATGCAGCATTATTGAAAAAGCTGCAGGCTTGCAGCGCGATTTACCGTATCAAAGTAATTTTTTACAAAGCAGTGTTTTGCTTGCAGATGCTGCCCATGAGGCCAATAAGCTTGACCAAGTCAGGATGGTTGTTGCCTTAAATAACTTAAGCTTTCAATTTTTGGATACGGTAGACTCGTATAGTCTTGCTGCGGTGCATGGAGTGATGCATGGTTTGCAAAATTGTGCGCATACAATAGCTCATCCTATTGAAACGATTGTCGCTTTGCCGCACACGGTTGAATCGCTTGCTAAGGGTTTGTACTATGTTTTTGAAACTGCAGCGCTCACTGAATGCGCAGAAGAATTTGGCTTTGAAGATTTGTATGTTGATTTGCGAGATCAACGAAATGCTGAGATTGCTGCTGGACTTAAAATTCTTGGTGAAAAAATTGCAGAGTCAACTGGACCAGAAATAGTAGAAGCATTGGCGCAATTTGGTACAGACTTTTATGTTTCTGGAAAAGTTATGCATGCTGTCGGTGGAATCCTCGGTGTCGTACGGTCTCAGGTGAAGGTGGCACAAGCTACTGAAGCTGTGGCAGCAATTGCAGGTGAGCAGGCTGGAGTTGGTGAAGCTGCTGGTGATCTTGCAAAGACCATGCAAAAAATGGAGCAAGTTGCGCAGGAAAAAATAGCTTTGCAAGTAGCAGATAAGTTGAGGCAGGCAGAACAAAGTTCTGTAAAAATAAGACAGCAATATATAAAGCATTCAAAACAAAGGCCTAAGTTAGTTGATACAATATCTATGTTGGATAAAAATTTAAAAATTGCTGAAAATGCTTCAGCAGAGGCTCTTAATAAGAGACAATTGCCAGATGGTAGGGTTCGTTATTATGAGGCTGAAACAGCTTCGTCAACACCTGGTCCAACAAGGGGCTCTGCTTATGTGACAGAATATGATCCCAATAGAGGTATTGTTCGTAGTTGGTATGAAAGTTATGATCATACAGGAAGGGTGAATAGGGTTCATCCAAAAATGATTAATGGCAAAAATATTGACTCTTTGCATTATCCTCATACAGGCAAAGAGTTGGCGCAGATTTCTTTGAAAGCGAAAGATAAAAAATAATGTATTCAAAAAAACAATTTGGCCAAGATTTAAAAGAAAAAACTGCGAAGCGTGAACAAATTGCGCATATTGGTCGTTGGGCTCATAATTTATATTACGAACGCATGTCAGAAATAGATGCTATTGCTGGCCTGAGAAGACTTTTGATACAATTGGGCACTATGGAAATGGGTCCTGAATTTGAACGGTCATATGAAGAGTTAGATCAAATTGCAGATCGTTTAATAGCCGGTGAAGATGTTAAATTGTAAAACTTGAAAATTTGTTTATGTATACCAGAAAAGAATTTGGAAAAGAGCTGAAACAGATCATAATTAATAAGAAAACAACAGAACAAATAGGTGGATGGGTTTATTGGATATATATGAAACATATTCAAGACATTGATTCTGAATTTAGAGGATTATTATTAGATTTAAGCACTATGGAAGATGGTCCTGAATTTGCATTATCATATGAAAGATTAAATGATATTGCAGACAGGTTGATTGCGGGTGAAAGCGTTAAGCTGTATCCTTAATAAAAAATTAAAATCTACGTTCTAGAATTGCATTCTATTTTGCTATGGCAGCGGTATCGCTGACTATCGCATATAAAGCTTTTTCTGTTCAAAAAGAGATAATGGCTCAAGTTAAAAAAATTGTCGATAATCAAACCAGTACCGGACACATGTAAAAACAAGTAGGAATTATTCATCATTAAAAATGGCTGAGATGCAAACTATCTTGGCCGTTCTTTTTTAGCATGTGATTTTATAAAAATTTGGATATTGCCCAAAAAAATATTAGGATCACAGCAATTAGATTGGCAGCTCGATTGAAAAAATAAATTCATGAAATGATCTGTTGTGAGAGGGTATGTATGAAGCTGATTCGGTTGGTATCGTTTTTGGTTGTTTTGTTGGTGAGTTATCATAATATTGCAGTTGCAGCTGCGGCAAAGACAGTTGCCCCAAAGGCAATTGTTCCTGCTCAAGAAGTTGTAGCCAAAGCAAAATCAGAAGCGTTGCCCAAGGCAAACGTGCCGGTAAGTCCGGCAGTCGCTCAACCAAAAATAGCAGTGCAACCAAAAGCAAAAGTTTCTATGCCTGCTATGGCCAAAGAAGTTGCTGAGCCAAAAACTACCCCAAAAACTATTATGGTTTCTCCTGTTGCTTCTGCTAAGATAGCAGAGGCACAGCCTGTACATCATGAATTAAAATCAGTTGCTGTCACGCCACAGACTGTTGCACCAAAGATGTCAGCCACAACGTCAGTTTCGCAACCAGTAGTCGCTCAGCCAGGACCATGTACTCAGGTTGCAACCGTTGTGTATGCACAGCAAATTCAGGCTGCGCCAATTGCAGATACCGAAAAACAGACTCTTTTGCTGATTTGGAACTCTTTGTACCTTGGATATTTAGTTCGGCAATCAGGATCAGAATTATTTGTGCGTAGTGGTAGCAATAAGGCAACGGTTGATCAGTATTGGCAGGAGCTTAAAACGGATCCATCATCGTATGCAACCAATCCATTTTGCGTGTATACAGCCCTTAAGCAAAGCCCAGAAGATATTGCCAAAATGCATATTTGTATGGATACGGCATCGCTTCAGGAGCAACCAAACAATCAGGTAAACTGTTTAACCAATATGACCAATATGTATGAATCCTGTGCATCGTATAACGATCTACTCAAGATGATGCTCTTGCATTTGGATGCAAAGGCATTTCAATCTCTGCAGAGTGATGTTGATAGTGTGCAGGCAAACTATGCAACATTTCATTTGCGTAAGGCAGTGCAGCGTATGCAGGCAACCTGTCAAATTGTGCGCAAGAATCTGTCGTGTGTGACTCAGTTTACTGGTGACATTCGTGATATGGGCGTGATTGTTAACATTCAAAATAATACCGATCATGATTTTGCCGTTATTCAAAAATCGGTTAAAGGAACAGAGTCGAGGCAAATTGGTATGCTCAAGCCGGGCCTCAATAATGTTAATTTGCATACCGCAGCACTTCAAGCTCCAGCCGCAACGACAACAACTTTATCAAGCGATATGTTTGAATTTGTAACGTTAACGTCCAATGCCAGCGATCATCCAGCGATATCAGTTAAAATTATGTCAGGTACTGAGCTTCTTGCGCTTCTGCGTTCAGTCTCAAAAAATAAAAAAGATATTTTCATGATGAATGGCCATAAGGTTGCCAAAAAATATGCTGTTGATGAAAAATTAACATTTCTGGTCATTGTCCAAATTCCCGCAAGTGGTGGTAGCACCTCAGATGGTATTCCTGTGGGCCAACGCATTCAGGCATTTACATTGACGCAACTTACCGGTCCGTTTTTGATGACCATGCAGATTAACGAGCAGGATGTAGATATTCTGGGCAAAGACGGCAAACTCACCGGTCAAAAACAAAACATCTTGCAGCCTTCATTTGTTTCGGTACAACCGCTTCAAAGTGTAAGTACTCAGCAGCAACTTCCCCTGTTGATCTTGCCACAATTTTTATCCAAAGTTCCAGCGTTGCAACTGTATTGGATGATGCTTGCAACGACCTACATTGCTATCATGACCGACTTTGAATTCTTCGGCGAAAAATGCTTCGCTAATGAGTTTATGTATTTTGATAAATTGGGTTGTTTTGATAAAAAACATCAGTCGCGGATAGTTATTAATAGGCATTCTTTTTTTATGACTAAAAAAGAATTGGTTGAAATTTCCGGTATTACAGAAGCCGCTACATTTCAGACAGACTTGGGGATGTGTTCAGATATTCCTGCATTATACATAGATCAGGGCGAGAATGGTTTTATGGTTGCTAATGATATAGGAACAGGATGGTTTAATTTGCAA
>Ga0206820_1032_pt1 | contig 39363 bp, 25 predicted proteins | sample Alteio_BWOrgCont_84_FD_152857 | JGI IMG/M metagenome (GOLD analysis project Ga0206820, IMG submission 152857) | Enriched cells from forest soil in Barre Woods Harvard Forest LTER site, Petersham, Massachusetts, United States -... | ecosystem: Environmental > Terrestrial > Soil > Temperate forest >...
TGACGTTGCCTCCGATCTTAATGATGTACAATTTATCTTTCATTTTCCAACATTTTTTTTAAAACGGTCTGTGCGGCGTACACTCTATTTTCAGCTTGCTACAGGATGAGCGAGTCTGGCCCATCGAGTACTTCATAGGAAAGCTCCAGACCTCTTCTCACCGGTAAGCAGTGCATGACTTTGGCTTTATTGGTCAGTTCTAATTTTTTGTTTGTCATCATCCAGCCCTGGCCATCTGAAAGTATTTTTCCATAATCGGTATAGGAGGACCAGTTTTTTACATAAACAAAATCGGCTTTCTTCAGTGCCTCATCCTGATCATATAAAACAGTTGCCTTGCCGCAGTATTTCCTGTCAAGTTCATATCCTATTGGATGGGTGATGGTAAGGTCAACGTCGGTGCAGCTCATCCATTCAGCAAAAGAATTGGCTACAGCTTGTGGTAATGGCTTGATATGGGGAGCCCAGGTAAGAACTACTTTTGGTTTTTTACTTTTTCGATGTTCTTCAATGGTGATCAGGTCGGCAAAACTTTGTAAGGGGTGAAGTGTAGCGCTTTCAAGACTTATAAAGGGAACTTTGCAATAGTGAATGAATTTCCGGAGAATTTCTTCGTCATAATCTGCTGTCTTGTTTTTTAATCCGGGAAAGGAACGAAGTCCTACTATGTTACAGTAAGTGCCAATGACCGCGGCTGCATCTTTAATATGTTCAACTGTTGTTCCGTTCATCAGCACGTCGTCCTTGATTTCGAGGGCCCATCCTTCTTTGTCAATGTTCATTGTCATCACATTCATTCCCAGGTTAGCCGCAGCTTTTTGAGTGCTTAGCCGTGTACGTAAACTTGGATTTAAAAAAATCAAGCCCAGTGTTTTGTTCTTTCCTACTTGTTGAAATGCAAAGGGATCGGCTTTTAACCGGATGGCTTCATTGACAAAAGCCCGGAGATCGGTGACATCTTTTACCGAGGTGAACTGCTTCATATGGTAACGGCGCTATTAGCTAATACGTGTTTGAAGGCGGTATTAAATGCATCAATATCATGCTGCTGAATGTTAAGTGCCGGCAATAGTCGGATTACATTTTTATTGGAAGCGGAGCCCGTGAAAATGCCATGGTCCGTTAATAGTTTTTTACGGATGTCGGCACAGGGGTTATTCAATTCCACTCCGATCATAAGACCTTGCCCCCTGACTTCTTTTACGTCTTTTAACTTTTTCAATTCATTTATCCAGTTATTGCCAATCTGCAGCGTATGATCAACCAACTTTTCCTGTTTGATCACATCCAGTACGGCTATAGCTGCAGCGCAGGCCAGGTAATTGCCTCCGAAAGTTGTGCCCAGCAGGCTGTGTTTGGCTTTTATTTCAGGAGAAATGAGTACGGAAGCTACCGGAAATCCATTTCCCATACCTTTGGCAGTAGTAATCAGCTGAGGTTTTACTCCGGAATACTGATGAGCAAAAAATTTGCCTGAACGTCCGTAACCCGATTGTACTTCGTCGAGTATAAAGATCGCTCCGTATTGTTTGCAAAGTGCTTCAATTTTCTTTAAAAAGGAAACAGTGGGTATATTAACTCCTCCGACTCCCTGAATCCCTTCTACGATCACCGCACATACTTCCTGGCTCATGGCTTTTTCCAATGCGGTTTCATCATTAAAAGGAAGGAACTGGATGTTTGCCGTTTCGTTGACCGGAGCTACAATACTTTTATCATCTGTTGCCGCAACCGCTAAAGAGGTGCGCCCGTGGAATGATTTAGTAAATGCGATTACTTTTTTACGGTTGGTATGGAAGGAAGCCAGTTTAAGTGCATTCTCATTGGCCTCCGCTCCGGAATTGCATAAGAATAACTGGTAATCCGGATACCCGCAGAGTTCTCCAAGTTTTTCCGCCAATTCCAACTGAGGCGCAATTTTTATCGAGTTGGAGTAAAACCCGATCTGGTCGAGTTGTTCTTTTATTTTCTTTAGATAATGGGGGTGGCTGTGGCCTATTGAAATAACTGCGTGCCCTCCATACAGGTCCAGGTATTGTTTGCCCTTATTATCCCATAAAACAGATCCGGATGCCTTGACAATGCTGATGTCGAACAATGGGTATACGTCGAAGAGATTCATCTTATTGGTGTTAAATTAGTTAAATCAAAACGCTGTTCCTTTTAGCCCTAAACCTGCCTTTTCTTCCAATCCAAACATCAGGTTCATATTCTGAACGGCCTGCCCGGACGCACCTTTTAATAAGTTGTCAATAATGCTGGTGATTAATAATTGATCACCGTGCTGTTCTATATGAAGAAAGCATTTATTGGTGTTGACTACCTGTTTCAGGTCGATCTTATTTTCACTTACATGTGTGAAAGATTCGTTCTTGTAATAATTTTTATAAAGCCGGATGGCTTCTTTTTCGGGACCTTTGAAAGGGGTATATACCGAAGCGATAATGCCTCTTGTGTAATTGCCACGGTAAGGAATCAGGTGAATGTTTTTTTTATAGCTTGGTTGCAGCTGCACTACGGATTTGCTTATTTCGTGTAAGTGCTGATGCTCAAAAGCCTTGTAGACCGATAAATTACTGTATCTCCAGTTGAAATGGGTTTCCGGTTTCAGGGATTGTCCTGCTCCGGTACTTCCGGTCATGGCGGAGATATGTACGTCCTCTTTCAGCAATTTCTTAGCTGCTAAAGGAAGCAGTGCTAACTCAATTGCGGTAGCAAAACAACCTGGGTTGGCAATGTTCTCTGCATTTTTGATCTGGTCTTTGTTTAATTCCGGTAAACCGTATACAAAGTTTCTTTTTTGTTTTTTGAAGGTCCCCTGGATCCTGAAATCCTGGCTGAGGTCGATAATACGTATGGATTTATGAATCGTATTTTGTTCGAGAAATTTTACCGAATCTCCATGCCCCAGGCATAAAAACAATACATCGATGTTCTGATCAATAACAGAAGTGAATTTCAGATCACAATCGCCCAGCAGGTCGGTATGCACATCACAGACAGACCTGGATGCATTGGAAGTGCTGTGCACAAATTGTATGGAAACCCGGGGATGAAAAATCAAAATCCGGATCAGTTCTCCTGCAGTATATCCCGCTCCTCCAACGATGCCTATGTTTATTTTTTTCATCCGTGTTCGATTCCGTTCACTGCATTATAAATAGCAACCTGGTTGCCGAAAATTTTTGCGAACCCTTTTACATCGTCTCCTGTCCAGGAATTGTTCATTTCTCCATAACTGCCAAATTTTGCAGACATCAAATCATGCGGAGAATCGATCCCGTTTATTTTAAAACCATACGGAACCAATGTTACGAAGACTTTTCCCGAGACAAATTGCTGGGTGTCTTCCAGAAATTTTTCGATGTTGCGCATAACGGGATCAAGAAACTGACCTTCGTGCAGCCAATTCCCATACCAGACGCTTAGCTGATCTTTCCAGTAAAGCTGCCATTTGGTGAGTGTGTGTTTTTCAAGGGTATGATGCGCTTTGATGACAATCAGCGGAGCTGCGGCCTCAAAACCAACGCGGCCTTTTATACCAATGATGGTGTCCCCTACATGTATATCCCGACCAATGGCAAAAGGAGAAGCCAGTTCATTTAATTTTGCAATGGCTTTGGCGGGACTGTTGAATCTTTCTTCATTGATTCCGAACAGTTGTCCTTTTTCAAAGGTCAGACTTATGTTTTCAGGATCATTCTTCTTCAGCTGGGAAGGAAAGGCTTGTTCCGGTAAATAGGTATCGGAAGTAAGTGTTTCTTTTCCTCCAACGGAGGTACCCCAGATTCCTTTGTTAATAGAATAGGCAGCTTTTTCAAAATTCATCTCGACCCCATTCTTTTTCAGGTATTCAATTTCATCCTGACGGGATAATTTCAGTTCCCTGATGGGAGTGATGATTTCAGCCTTCGGGATGAGGATGGTAAAAGCCATGTCAAAGCGTACCTGGTCGTTGCCTGCACCGGTACTTCCATGTGCTACTGCATCTGCTTTTATCTTTTGTGCGTATTTTGCAATGGCCAATGCCTGAAAGATCCGTTCGGCGCTTACGGAAAGAGGATAGGTGTTGTTTTTCAGAACGTTTCCGAAAATTAGGTATTTAATACATTGATTATAAAAGTCATCTATCGCATTGATGCAGGTATAAGAAGCACAGCCCAAAGCCAGCGCGCGTTTTTCTATTGCGGCAATCTCTGCTTTTGTAAATCCCCCGGTATCGACGGTTACTGCGTGAACTTCTAAATTTTTTTCTTTGGAGAGATAGACCGCGCAGAAGGTGGTGTCAAGTCCTCCGCTATAAGCGAGGACAACTTTTTTTTTATTCATTTTTCGAATTCAATTCTTTTTTCAGAAATATAAATTTTTTAAGGCTGAGAAAACGTTCGTATAATTTGGTCCTTTTTTTGAATGTTTCAGCCGGCGTTTCCATTGGAGGTTCCTGTTTTTCCTGTGGGTTGTAAAGCATAGCGGTGCACAAGCAATTCTTACGCTCTTTACTTGTCAGAATGTCAAAATTAACGCAGCTCCGGCAACCTTTCCAGAATTCTTCATCGTTTGTAAGTTCAGAATAAGTCACCGGTTCGTACCCTAGATCCGAATTGATCTTCATGACGGCCAGGCCGGTTGTTAATCCAAATATTTTTGCTTCCGGATATTTTGTGCGGGAGAGTTCAAATATTTTTTGTTTAATGGCTTTTGCTAAGCCGCTTTTTCTGAATTCGGGGCAAACGATCAGTCCTGAATTTGCAACAAATTTTTCATGGCTCCAGGTTTCAATGTAACAAAATCCTGCCCATATGCCTCCGTATAAAGCAATGACCGCCTTTCCTTCCAGCATTTTTTGTGCTACATAATCGGGGGAACGTTTGGCAATGCCCGTCCCTCTGGATTTGGCCGACTCGGCCATTTCTTCAACAATTTGCTCTTTATAAACGGTGTGTTCGGGACCGGCTACAATAATTTGAAAATCCGACAGTTTGTGCATCGGCTAAAGGTACGATACTTCTTATAAAATATAAAAGAAAAATAGTGCTTTTCCGGTGCTCAGAAATTTCTGAATCTTCCAAAAACACCGAGAGGAAGTTTATTTCCGGATTTGGCCTGAAGGTATAGTTCTCCCGTTTGCAGGTGTTCGCGGGCCTTTCCTTTCAAAAGATTTTCAATGATCAGAGAGGAGAATCCAAGTGAATAGGCATTGAGAATGAGAAAATGTTTTTCAGCCAGCAGGTTCAGGACCGATTTTATCATTTCATTGATATTGTCTTCCAGTTTCCACTTCTCGCCACTTGGCCCATGACCAAAAGCGGGAGGATCCAATATGATTCCATGGTATCTATTTCCGCGCTTTTCTTCCCGTTTGACGAATTTCAAGGCATCTTCCACTACCCAACGTATGTTGTCGAGGTTGGATAGTTCCATGTTTTCCCTTGCCCAGGAAACCACTTGTTTGATCGAATCTACATGTGTAACATCGGCTCCCGCAGCTCTGGCAGCAAGGGATGCCCCTCCCGTATAGGCAAACAGGTTTAGAAAACGGACAGGTTCTGCTCCCCTGTCCGGAACAGCCTGAGCAATGGTTTTTAATGTGGAAATGGCGTCATAAATGTATTCCCAATTTACAGCTTGTTCTGGGAATACGCCAACGTGTTTAAAAGAAGTTAAGCCCAGCCGAAAACAAATGGATCCACCTTCCGTCCGCAACTTTGAACTTTGAACTTTATAACTGATCTTCCATTGCTCCGGCATTGGCTTTAATTTCTTCCAATCTCCTGAAGAACTGGACCTGGATTCAAAACGTACACAGGCCATCCTTTCCCATTCTTTCGCGGAAAGGTTTTTATCCCATACAGCCTGTGGCTCCGGGCGAATGGTTATATACTGGCCAAAACGTTCCAGTTTTTCAAAATTCCCGCAATCCAGCAGTTCATAGTCTACCCAGTGTTGGGGAGTTAATAATTGCATGGGGCGAAGGTAATTAACAAAAGCATAACATATTATTTACTGGAAACCAATTTTTTATTTATTCATTTGCGCTTTGGTTTGACGTTGGATTTTTGTTTATGAACAGATACACGAGTAGACGGTTTTATTTAGTCCCCCTTGCATTCTTGTTTACGATGAATGCTGTACCTCATGCAAAAGTGGAATCCGGATTAACGGAGAATGTTAAATCGGCCCTGGAAGGCATTGTTCTGGAGAAGTATTATATTTCCGACTCACTGGATGTTGCGAAAAAAGAAGGGGGAACACTTCCGCAAGGTTCCACTACCTACAGAATTTATGTGGATTTAAAGCCTGGTTATAGTTTGCAGGCTGTTTTTGGATTACCTAAACATGAGCTTCGTATAGCAACCACAACCGAATTTTTCAACAATAAGCGCGGAGGTGACGTAACCGGGGATAAAATTGATGATGCAAGGATCAATGAAAATACCGTTGCTCTTGATTCCTGGCTGGCAATGGGAGCCGCTACAAAATCGCACTTTGGTATTCTTAAATCCGAGGATAAAGATGGATCAATCATTAAAAGAAGTCCATTGGCCCAAATGGATGGATTGATAAAGGAAGATAAAATTCCTCCAATTGCTACATTTGGTCTGGACCTGGGGTTTTTTGGCAATGCAATTAAGTCTTCCTTATTTTCTACCGAGAATGCTTCCTGGGCGGTACTAGGTGGTGTTAAAGGGCCCACTTCTGATAACAAAATATTGATAGCTCAACTGACTACGAATGGCAAACTCTATTTTGAATTGAATCTGCAGGTAGGAACTCCGGAAGGTGGCATTGTCCGGTTTGTGGCTAAAAATCCGGAAAGCTCAGAAGTACTATTTAAGGGTCTTACCTATATTGAATAAGCTGCTTTAAGTAGTTAACGTAAAAGCAAATTTACTTCCAACGCCAATCTCGCTGTCTACCCAAATTCTGCCTCCCTGGGCTTCGATGAATTCTTTACTTATTGCCAACCCTAATCCCGTCCCTTCCTTGATAGTTCCGGGGATGCGAAAATACCGATCGAAAATTTTATCCTTGTATTTGGATTCAATACCTTTGCCAAAATCTTCCACCGCTATTGTTACTTCATTGCCTTCCTTTTTTGCAGAAACGACAATTTTCGAATTTTCCATTGAATACCGTACTGCATTTGAAATGAGATTTACCAATACCCATGCTGTTTTTTCAGCATCTGCATTCACTTTATATAAATGATCTTCAGAAATAACCTCGATCGTAATTTTGTTGTGTTCTGCTTGTGCTTTATTAGCATCAACGGCATATTTTATAATGTCTTCCATAACGGTTGGCAGAATGGCGAGTTGAATTTTTCCCGTTTCTACTTGTGTCATTTTCAGCAGTTCTCCTGTAATTTTCAATAATCGCTGGCCGTCATCCTTTATATTTCTCATTAACTCTTTTTGATCACCGTTCATATTCCCGGTGCGTTGGTCTTCCAGTAATTTTAGACTCAAAAGGATCGAAGATATTGGAGTTTTAAGCTCATGTGAAACAGTAGCTATGAAATTGGTTTTAGCAAGGTCTAATTCTTTGAAAGGCGTAACATTTTTAAGAATAATCACATGACCGATTAACTTTGCCTGGTTTTCACCGGTGGGTGTTGTATAAATATCCAGGATCTCTTGTTCAAAGTAGCTTTCCCTTTCATCCGCATATATTTTCAATTGTTCTTTTTTCCCTTTTTCATTCCTTCGCATTAAATTTTTTGTGAGAGAACGAATCAGATCATTCGTCAGCGCGACATCCTGCGCTTGTTTTCCAATCAAATTTTTATGTTCTATACTTAATACTTTCAATGCTTCCTCATTGGCAAAGAGAATCTTTTTTTCTTCATCAAAACCAATAATGGGATCATACATATTATTAATGATAGTTTCAATGCGTTTCTTTTCAAATAGTAATTTTGAAAGGTTACTGTTTTCATATTCTTCCAATTTTGCTGCCATTGTATTAAAGGATGTTGCGAGCTCACTAAACTCATCGTTACTGTGAAAATGTAAACGCTGATCGTATTTTTTGTTGGCGATTTCTTTAATGCTTTGGGTAAGTTCTCTTATAGGATTAGCAATTGTTCCCGGGAAATTTATTAAAAGAATAAACGCTATTAAAAAACACAAGGTTCCGGTTAATGCAATCCAAAGTGTGGCCTTATCGGAAATGATTTTTGCAAAAGCATTTTTTCCGGACAATTGCATTCATATTCAATGTCAAAATTCCGTAAACGTCTTTACGAATGGACGAGCGAATAGTAATATCCGAAGGATTTTGCTTGAATGTTTCAAAGTGTTGGGTGAGGTTATCGACCAGTTCTTTTTCGCCAATTTCTGTGATGTTTCCCCGTTCTTTTTTAATGCGCTCTTCTATTTTCTGAATTGCTATTGCCTGATTGTCATTTTCATCCAGGAGCGTGAGCATCTCTTTGGAATATTCAAGGCTGTTATAGTTTGCTTCTAAAATATTCTCACTGGCATTGGAAAGTGTATGAATATATCCTAATCCTGTTCCTGCCAATATTAAAATGAGGACAAACAGGAGTCCTATTCCCAATGCAAGTTTTATTTTGATTTTCATCTGTATCTATTTTTCTAATTCTTAAGGTCATATGGAATATGACTAGTCCATTTATGAAAGAATTACGAGGTCTACGTCCCTTCCGGTTATTTTTATCAGTAATTTATCGAATAAGGTATTACTTAAGATTGATTTAATAATACTGAAGTGAGGCTTACCAATGCAGATTGTGGTAATCCGGTTTTTTTCGGAGACTTCTAAAATGGCCTGTGAAATATTTTTGTTTTTAACCTTAATTACTTCTCCCCCCAATTCAGTAGCTAACTTGAAATTATTAATCAGGTAGCGTTGTTTGTCTAATGGGATTTTTTCCGTGCTTTCCGATGGTATTTGAACGTAGAGCACGAACCATTTGCTATTATAGTAGTTCGCCAACCTGGCCGTTTTCCGAATGATTATTTTGGCAACAATTTCATTGCTGCTTATACAGGCCAAAAAACGTTCGTGTTTTAATGTCGTATTTTTTACGGACTTCAGTTTCGACTTTCCTTTCGACCTGGGAGGCAACTTCTTTAAGAGCCAACTCGCGTAATTGAAGAATATGTTCGGGTTTAAAAAAGTTTTTAAGTGCGGCTTCTATTTTTTCCGCCTGATAAATCTTGCCTTCTCTCAATCGGGCAATCAGTTCATCTGCAGTCAAATCAATGTTCACTACTTCATCCGCTAAGCCTATTATTTTATCAGGGACGCGCTCTTTTACTTCAATGCCTGTAATGTTCTTAATTTCTTCGTACAAGCTTTCAATGTGCTGAATATTGACAGCACTTATTACGTTGATGCCTCCATTGAGAATATCCATTACATCCTGCCAGCGTTTTTTATTGTGGCTCCCTTCAATGTTACTATGCGCCAGTTCATCTACAATTACTACTTCGGGTCGTAAATTAATGATAGCTTGTACATCCATTTCTTCCAACTCCTTGCCTTTATAGAAAAGGTGTCTTCTCGGAATAAAAGGCAGGCCTTCCAGTAACGCGGATGTTTCCGGACGATTATGGGTTTCGATGTATCCGATCTTTACATCAATCCCATTTTTTAATAAGGCATGCGTTTCCTGTAACATACGGTAAGTTTTACCTACACCAGCGCTCATGCCGATGTAGATTTTAAACTTACCCCGTCTTGATTTTTTTATGAGATCAAGAAAGTGCTGTACGTTTTGTTCTTTATCTGTTTTTTCGGACATTCTTTGTATTACCCGAACGCGGCAACTATCTAAAATTAACGCTTTTAATAGCTTCCTGTTGTATTATCCTGCCGTATTCCTGAATTGTTCCGACGGCCAGTAGTTCTGCATGGTATTTCTTTATTTCATTTTCGGGAATGAAATGCCATTTAGTGATAAAGGGATCTTCCTGTGCGGCATCTCCGTGAAAAAAGCCCGCAAGTATTCCTTCTAAAACACTGCCGTCTTTAAGAATGATCTTTAAAATCTTTCCTTTAGGATTATAGTATTTTTCAAATATTTCTTTTGAGTAATCTTTCTTTTCTGTTGTCATTTGATTTATCGATTTGTCTAGAAACGAAAAAGTATTGCAGCAATAACTCTATCTTCGGATTTCACTAAGTCAGGTGCCCAATTCGGATAGGCAGTACCTGGACCGAAAGCGGTATAGGTATATCCTGTTGGAGAAGTAACACCTCCAGGGCCTGCGAAATAAGGGACATTCGATTGGCGATGAACATATTCTAAGCGAAATTCTATACTCTTGTTGGGCATCCAGCTGATATTGGTTGAGCAATCCCATCCGGTAAACTGATCGCCCGGGTTTTCGGTAAATGGATGCGTGCCTGCCGGTTGTGTCGGATTGTAGGGATTGGGAAAAGGGCTTGCGTCACCTGTAGGTGCAAGCACCAGGTAACGACCGGGGTTTGTCATCCAACCTCCTCCAATACACCATGCCCATTTGTCTTTGGCGAACCATGTACGATTGTAAACCATCCAGCTGACAAAATTTTGTGCGTAGGTGCCATTTGCTGCATTGTTCGGAGTGAAACCGGTAACGCCGTCACCATTTTCAGCGCCAATGTCAAAGGTTGCAGAAAATGCCATTTTAGTTACGCCCGTTGATTTAGGATTAGTGTAATACCTGACTAACAAACTATTGTCCGAGTGAACCCGATGTCTTCCGGGCAGGCCGGCCGCATCCGTTCCGTAGTAATCATTTGTGAGAAGCTTCACGTTGCTGTTTGGCATCCAGGTAATGTTTCCACCAAAGCCTGGCATGGCGTTAAACATACCATAACTCTGCCATCCATTGATAATCCAGGGTTCAATTTTCAAATGCTGCGTTGGGAAAATCTGCACACGTATGCCATTGAAAAACCAGGGTGTATTATCGGAAGTATAAGATGCCTGATATTCCCAATTTTCAACCTGGTAATAGGAATTAAGTCCGATGTAGGACATGAACATTCCGCCATCTACATTGATGCCATGCAATACATTAAAATGATACCCTGCATAGGCCTCACTTATATAACGGTACGCATCGGCAAGATCGTATTGGCCCCGGTACGGACTTAAATCGTTTCTTGGAACCACCGTGGAACGTGTACCGAATTGCGTTAATATTCTTCCGCGTGCACCATCGTAGTTAATCTCGCCGCCAATAACAGCAGCCGAAACCTCCATTTCATCATTTCGGGCAAGTGCTGTAGAGCCGACAACGGTATGATCGATAGGGTTATTAAAGGAATGGGTCATGTTGGCGTCCAACATGATGATACCCGTAGCGTATTTACTTGTTAACAGGGAGGAGTCGCGGCGATCGCTGCCGTTTTGCCAGGTCTGGTCAATTCCTTCAAAAGGGATCTGAGATGCGACAGCATCTGATTTATCCGCAATTATTTCTTCGCCCTTTCCTACCGGAACAATTTCCTTTTGAGCATTTGCAAAACTCCATACCGCGAGCACTGCAATAGATAGTAGTTGTTTTTTCATAGTTAAATTTATTTTATTAATTGTGTTGGTTTAATGCTAGATTGAGTTTAAGTACATTCACTTTTTCAGGACCAAGAAATCCAAATAGGGGTGTCATTTTGACTTTTTCAATAAGCTCATAAAGTTCCTTTTCGTCTCTGTTCCGTATTTTCGCTACTCTCGGTACTTGCACTTTTGCAGCTTGAACAGAGATGTCCGGGTCGAGTCCGCTTCCTGAAGCGGTTACCAGATCAGCAGGTATTTGTTCCTTCTTGATTCCTGGATTATGCACAAGAAACGTATCCACGCGTGCCTGGACATCTTTTAAATAATCGGGATTGCTCGGTCCTTTATTACTACCTCCGCTTCCTGCGGCATTGTAGTTGACCGCAGATGGCCTTGCCCAAAAATACTTGTCGGCGGTGAATTTTTGTCCAATGTTGGCATAACCGACAATTTTCCCGTTCACCGCAATGGTTTCACCTTTTCCACCGCCAGTTGAGGTTTTGGCAATACCTGCAATTAACAAGGGATAGAGTACCGAACAAATAATGATCAATACAATGGTCAGTTTTAAAGATGGTAAAAGATATGTTCGCATTTCGGTAAATTTAACTGTTCACTAAAAAAATAATCCCATCATCAGGTCAATTAATTTGATCCCGATAAAGGGTAAAAGGATCCCGCCAAAACCGTAGATCAGCAAATTACGCCTTAATAAAGCACTTGCTCCGATAGGTTTATATTCCACGCCCCGCAATGCTAACGGAATGAGTATGGGGATGATGATGGCATTAAATATTACTGCTGATAGAATCGCACTTTCCGGACTATGCAATTTCATAATGTTCAATCCTTGCAATGCGGGGATAGAAGCAATAAATAAGGCAGGGACAATAGCAAAATATTTTGCCACATCGTTCGCAATGGAAAAGGTTGTTAATGTTCCGCGTGTAATTAAAAGTTGTTTTCCTATCTCAACAATTTCAATCAATTTAGTTGGATCGTTGTCGAGATCGACCATGTTGCCGGCTTCTTTTGCCGCTTGTGTTCCGCTGTTCATGGCAACTCCCACATCAGCTTGCGCCAGAGCAGGGGCGTCATTTGTTCCATCTCCCATCATCGCAACTAACTTTCCGGATGCTTGTTCCTTTTTTATGTAGTTCATTTTATCTTCCGGCTTTGCTTCTGCGATAAAATCGTCTACCCCTGCTTTTTCTGCAATGAATTTGGCTGTTAAAGGATTATCCCCGGTTACCATCACCGTTTTAATACCCATTTTGCGAAGGCGTTCAAAACGCTCCTGAATGCCGGGTTTGATAATATCCTGTAATTCGATCACCCCTATTATTTTGTCATTTTCAGAAACAACCAACGGTGTTCCTCCATTTGCAGAAATGCTATTTACTATTTTTTCGATTTCTGAAGAATAGGAATGTCCTGCTCTCTCTGCATTTTTCCTGATTGTATCAGCCGCACCTTTCCGCATTTTAACGCCGTTTTTCAAATCGATGCCGCTGGAACGTGTCTCTGCTGTGAACTTGATAAACACAGCCCCGTTTAAAAGTTCATCGGAGGCTTTTGTTTTGGCATCTTTCGATTTTGCTAATTCAACGATCGATTTACCTTCCGGCGTTTGATCCGCGAAAGATGCCAAAACACAACACGCCATAAAATGCTCATCACTAACTTCGCCGGCAGGGTAAAAACTGGTGGCTTTGCGATTGCCGATGGTGATTGTTCCTGTTTTATCTAATAATAATACATCAATATCTCCGGCTGTTTCAACCGCTTTCCCTGACTTTGTAATGACATTTGCACGTAATGCCCTGTCCATTCCCGCGATACCAATCGCCGAAAGTAATCCGCCGATAGTTGTTGGAATTAAGCAAACAAACAAAGAAATCAATGCGGCAATCGTAATAGAGGTATTGGCATAATCTGCGAAAGGTTTTAGTGTTACACATACAATAATGAATACCAGTGTAAATGCCGCCAGCAGAATTGTTAATGCAATTTCATTGGGTGTTTTTTGCCGGCTTGCACCTTCCACCAACGCGATCATTTTATCTAAGAATGATTCGCCGGGTTCTGTTGTTACTTTAACTGTAATCCGATCACTTAATACTTTGGTCCCACCCGTAACTGAACTTTTATCTCCACCCGCTTCACGAACAACAGGAGCACTTTCACCGGTAATGGCTGACTCATCAATTGTTGCTAATCCTTCCACGATCTCTCCGTCCGTTGGAATGATATCGCCTGCTTCGCAAAAAAACAGGTCGTCTTTTCGCAATTGGGAAGAAGGGACAATGTCAATTTCATCGGAGTTAATTTTACCTGATCCTGAAACTTTTTTGGCGGGCGTTTCTTCACGGGTCTTTCTGAGCGAATCGGCTTGTGCTTTTCCTCTTGCTTCTGCAATAGCTTCTGCAAAATTTGCGAACAATAAAGTGAGAAAGAGAATGATCAACACAAGAAAATTATATCCGGTACTCCCTTGAGACCCGTTGTTGTTGATAAATAGACTAATCGTAACAATGAGCATTACGAGTGTTCCGAGCTCTACACAAAACATCACGGGATTTTTTACCATCGCTTTCGGATGCAGTTTGATAAACGATTGTTTCCAGGCCTCTGTTATCAGGTCTTTTTGAAACAATGATTTATTGGTTGAGTTGCTCATAATTCTATTTCTTAATGACCTAAACTAAAATATTCCGCCAATGGACCAAGTACCAATGCCGGAAAAAAGGCTAAGGCTGCAATGATCATAATGACCGCATACGTCATAATGCCGAACGTTCCGGTATCTGTTCTTAGCGTACCGGCTGATTCAGGAATGTATTTTTTCTTCGCTAAAATTCCTGCAATAGCAAGGGGGCCAATGATCGGAAGGAACCTGCCAAGGATCATGACAAAACCGGTAGTCACATTCCAGAAAATATTATTGTCCGCCAGGCCTTCAAACCCACTTCCATTATTGGCTGCGCAGGAGGTGTATTGATACAACATTTCTGAAAATCCGTGATAGCCCGGATTATTCAGCCATGTAGAAGGTTTTACAGCCCAATCCGCATTTGGATGATTCACCCATGTCCAGGAAGATAAAGCTGTACCGACTAAAATGATGAATGGATGCAATAAAGCAATAAGTGTTGCGATTTTCATTTCGCGCGCTTCAATTTTTCTTCCTAAAAATTCGGGCGTGCGTCCTACCATTAATCCTGAAATGAAAACAGCGATAATAATAAATATATAATAGTTTAAGATCCCCACTCCGCAGCCTCCGTAAAAAGCGTTCGTCATCATACCTAGTAATTGCATGGCTCCTGAAACAGGCATTGAACTGTCGTGCATTGAGTTTACTGATCCTGTAGAGATAACAGTAGTTAAAATACTCCAATAAGCAGATGCCGGAACACCCAATCTCACTTCCTTGCCTTCCATACTTCCGGCGCTCTGATCGATACCCATGCGCGTAATAGAGGGATTTCCTTTTATTTCTGAGATCATTGTCGGAATCAGAAATGTCAGCATTCCAATGGTCATTACAGCGAAAATCACATATCCGAATCGCTTTCTTTTCAGGTAGAATCCCAATGCAAAAATTAGTGCAATTGGAAGGAGTACCTGGGCAATTATTTCTACACTATTGGTAAAATAATTCGGATTTTCGAATGGATGTGCGGAGTTTGCTCCAAACCATCCCCCCCCGTTTGTTCCTAAATGCTTGATAGCAATCAACCCTGCTGCCGGACCCCGAGAAACCTGAATGGTATCACCTTGCATTGTTGTAATGGTATCTTTGCCGTCAAAGCTCGCGGGTGTACCGTTAAATACAAGCAACACGGCTATAACAATACTTACAGGCAATAAAATACGCGTTATTGTTTTCGTAAAGATCACAAAAAAGTTACCCAGCTTATTGGATACTCCTTCCCTCATAGCGTTGAAAACGACTACCAGTGCTGCTATTCCTGTGGCTGCTGAAACGAAATGTAAAAACATAAGAACAGCCAGCTGGGTTAAATAGGTTGCTCCCGTTTCACCTGAATAGTCCTGTAAATTACAATTCACCAGAAAGCTAATTGCGGTATTGAAACTCAGATCGGGGCTCATGGAAGGATTTCCATCCGGATTTAAAAACAAATGGCCTTGTGTAAGAAGCATTATAAATGCATACACGAACCACAGCATGTTTATCGTAAGCAAAGCTGTCAGGTGCTGCTTCCAATTCATTTCTTTTGTGGCGTCAATTCCGCAAATCCGGAATATAAAGCGTTCAACCGGAGAGATGAAATCAAGCCAGGTCCTTTCGTTATTAAAAACCCTGGCTATGTATTTTCCAAAGGGGATTGCCAAAAGCAGTGTAATGGCGAATGTCACGATAACTCCTGTTAATTCCACATTCATATTCTTATGGCTTTATTTGGACACTAAAACTTTTCCGGCTTAAGTAATACATAAATTAAGTAGCAGAACACCGCAATAGATAAAATAAATAGTATTGTCATATTTATCCGTTTTATATTTTTTCAAAAAAATCAATTGATTTGAAAAACAACCAAAAGCATATAAATCCGGCTGCCAGTAACATTATGGTAAATAGCGTTTCCATGGTCTTTGTTTTCCGGAAGGTGCCCAAATTCTGTTCCAATAATTTGGTATAAAGGGTCGAAGGAGATAAAGGGCCTGTCAATAGCAAGGTCTGGGTCAAGAAAAGATTTTCCACAACAAATTTTAGAATAAAAGAGCCTATCAAAATGATAGGCTTTTATCTATATGGATGCTTTGGCTTGTTAATTAAGACCATATTCATCTAATTTTCGATAGAGGGTAGCCACTCCTATTTCCAACAATCGGGATGCTTCCGCTTTATTTCCTTTTGTATAGTTCAGTACTTTTTGAATATGCAATTTTTCCACGCTTGCCATTGCAAAAGCGGAGAGTGTTCCATTTCTATTGCTTGAGTGATGTTGTATTTCGTAAGGTAATAGTGTATTGGTTAATGTATCTTCATTCGATAAAATCACACTCCGTTCAATTATATTTTTTAGTTCCCGTATATTGCCCGGCCATGAATGTTTTTTAAGTGCTTCAATAAATTCACTATTAATTCCAGCTATTCTTTTGTTGGTCTTTGCTGAAAAGACAGTTGTAAAATAGCGGGCAAAAAGTTCAAGGTCAACTATTCTTTCGCGCAGGGGGGGTAAGGTGATTTGAAAAACCGAAAGACGGTAGAAAAGATCTTGCCTGAAATGTCCCGTTTCAATTTCCTTTTGTAAATCGCGATTGGTAGCGGCTATAATACGAACATTTACTTTGGTGGTTGAACTGTCTCCGACCCTGATAAACTCACCGGTTTCAATTACTCTCAGTAATTTTGCCTGTAGCTCCAAGGCCATTTCTCCGATTTCATCGAGAAAGATAGTCCCGTTATTCGCTTCTTCAAATAATCCTTTCTTGTCGTTCGTTGCTCCGGTGAAGGCGCCTGTTTTGTAACCGAACATTTCACTTTCGAGTAACTCCCTCGTAAAGGCCGAGCAATTAATGGCTACAAACGGCTTGTTTTTTCTGGTACTGGCTTCGTGAATGGCCTGAGAAAAAACTTCTTTACCGGTGCCTGTTTCCCCAAGCAGCAGAACGGTTGTATCCGTGGATGCTACTTTTTTCCCCAGTTCCAGAGCTGACAGAAATGATTTTGATTTCCCGATAATAGTATCAAAGGAATGTTTTTCAGCAATTCTTTTTTCCAACTGAGAAACCCGTTTGGCTAATTGAACTTTGTTAATTGCCCGGTACAAAAGTGGAATGACTCTGTTATTATCGTCTCCTTTTGTAATATAGTCGAAGGCCCCATTTTTAATCGCCTGTACGCTGTCGGGAATATTGCCGTACGCGGTTAAAAGAATCACTTCGCATAGCGGATATTTCGCTTTTATTTCCTGGACAATATCCACTCCATTGCCGTCAGGCAGTTTAACATCACAGATCACGACATCTATGTCATGTTGTTTTAATTTTTTGAATCCTGTTTTTAAATTATTAGCCTCAAAGACTTCAAATCCTTCAAGTGCAATAATGCGTGAAAGGAGCTGACATAGCCTTTCTTCATCGTCTATGATTAATATATTATTCGCGCTCATAGTTAGGGCCGCTCGGAGATTAATTTCACAAATTTAGCTTTTAAATTTCCAAATCGTCATTTTTTCGACCGACGGCTTTAGTGTTACCCCTTTGTTGTTACTGCTTTTATTGAGCGGTTTTTCTTATCTTCGCTTTCCTTAAAAACGATCATGGAAAACAGAAGAGTGAGAGTCCGTTTTGCGCCCAGTCCGACCGGCCCGTTGCATATTGGAGGCGTTCGTACCGCATTGTATAATTATTTATTTGCGAAGAAACAGGGAGGGGATTTTTTATTGCGAATAGAGGACACGGATCAGGACCGTTTTGTGCCGGGCGCTGAAGCATATATTATTGAAGCCTTAAAATGGTGTGGTATTTGTCCGGTGGAGGGTGTTGGTTTTGGAGATGGACCGCATGCTCCTTATCGTCAAAGTGAACGAAAACCTATGTATCGGGCATATGCTGAACAATTACTGAAAAGCGGAAATGCGTATTATGCTTTTGACACGAAAGATGAGTTGGAGGAGATGCGGAAACGAATGGAAGCGGGTGGTGGAACCTCTGCCTATAATGCGATTACCCGGCAAAGTATGAAAAACTCATTGACCCTTCCCGAGGATGAGGTCAAGCAAAGATTAGAATCGGGACAGGCATATGTGGTCCGGATTAAAATTCCCCGTAATGAAGAAGTCCGGGTGCAGGATCTGATCCGGGGTTGGGTCGTGGTCCATAGTTCACAGATGGATGATAAAGTATTATTTAAATCAGATGGCATGCCTACTTATCACCTGGCGAATATTGTGGATGATTATACGATGCAGATCACACATGTAATACGTGGGGAAGAGTGGTTACCCTCAGCGCCTTTGCATGTTTTGTTATACCGGTACCTGGGCTGGGAAAGTGTTATGCCTCAGTTTGCACATTTGCCTTTACTATTAAAGCCGGATGGGAATGGTAAGCTCAGCAAACGGGATGGAGACCGGCTTGGATTTCCTGTATTTCCCCTGGAATGGCGGGATCCTGTGACAAAAGAAGTGTCATCGGGATACCGGGAAAGAGGTTATTTCCCGGATGCTTTTGTCAATATGCTTGCCTTGCTCGGTTGGCATTCAAGTGGGAACCAGGAATTATTTACGTTGGAAGAACTGGTATCTGAATTTTCATTGGAACGTGTGAGTAAAGCCGGCGCTAAATTTGATCCGGAAAAAACAAAATGGTTTAACCAGCAATACCTGCGGAAGCGTACGGATGAAGAGCTGACAGAACTGTGGATCCCTGAATTGAATGCAAAGGGAGTAAAGGCAGAGCGGGGGTATATTGTAAAAGCGGTTCGTCTGATAAAAGAAAAAGGAAATTTTCTGAATGAATTCTGGTCGCTTGGGAGTTATTTTTTTGAGAGGCCTGAAAAGTATGATCCGGAAGTTATTAAAAAACGCTGGAACGACAGTTCCATGGGGTTTATTAAGGAGCTGAAAGAAGCGTTTGAAAAGCTGGAAGTATTTACTGCGCTGGAAACGGAAAGCCTGTTTAAAGCAACGGCAGAAAAAACGGGTATAGGAGCCGGGCAGGTGATGCAGCTTTTCCGGGTATGTATCAGTGGACTCGCCGGAGGGCCTGCCTTGTTTGAAATGGTGGAATTACTGGGTAAACAGGAGGTAGTAGGAAGATTGGAAATGGCTCTTAATCAACTTGAACGAAAACATTCCTGAAATGGGTATTATAAAATTAGAAGGAATTAAATTCCGGGCGAATCACGGTTGCATGGAAGAAGAAGCCAAAATTGGTGGAATGTATAGTGTAGATGTTATGCTCGATACCGATTTTACAGAAGCTGCACAAAAAGATGATCTTTCTAAAACAATTGATTATTGTGAAGTATATGAAATAGTAAAAGCTGAAATGTCCATACGTTCAAAATTAATTGAACAGGTGGCTCAACGGATCGTTGATAAACTCAGAGAACGATTTACGGGACTCCAGTATACGGAAGTCAAAGTTACCAAATGGAATCCTCCGATTAATGGAGATGTGGAGAAAGTAAGCGTGGTTGTTACTTCCTAATTCACCCGAACTAAAAGTATTATTTCCCGGTTAGTTAAGATTTGTTAAGGGATTCAATCTTGTTAACATTAAATTTCCAAATGGTTATGAATTTTTAACTGTTGCTTAACATTAAAATAAGGTTGAGAAAGTAACCTTGCGGCCGCTTCAATAAAGTTGAGCCCATGTTTAATAATCGCTTTCACAGAGTTTTGTTTTTAATGCTGTTGATTTTTTTTGCCAGGGTTAGTTTTGCTCAGCAAAAATTAATTCATTTCTGGGACTTTAACGATACCTATCCATTTTCAGGGACAGGGATAGTTCCAGGTACGCGTACACAGGCTGACAGCTTAGGCACTGCAACTGTTCTTACACAAACCGGAATCGGGCCAGGGGACACCTTGTTTGCGCTTCCAGCCAGCTATACTACCTTGAGTAGTGCAAATCCTCATATACGTTACTTTCGTCCCCAGGGCCTTCAGGGAAATGCATTGCTGGAGGATAGCGTTGTTGATAATGCCTCCGGCGGCTCCTACCTCTATGATTATTGCAGCAGACATTATACTTATTTTAAGCGATCAGACAGCACACACGCCGGGCGGAATTGTTATGTAAAATCGCTTCAACCCAACCTGAACTCCTACTTCTATTTATACATGCCCACCACCGGATATCACAATATTAATCTGAATTTCGCTCTTTCAGGATCAGGTGCCAATATGGCTAAATACCTGATTTTTTCTTACAGTACGGATAGCGGAAGTACCTGGAAAAATTTAACTCAGGCGATGGATACCTTTAATATAGGGGGTGTACATCTGCCGGATACGCTGCAAGCACTCAACCCTATTACCGGCAGTAGCAGATGGTATCCTGTGGGCATTAATTTCAGTTCTGATACAACGGTAAGTAATAACTCCAAATTTATTCTGAGGTTTACTTTTGCCCTCGCCTCTCCTTCTGCTCCGAATAGCAGCGGTGCAAGCTCTTCCTCCGGGAGTGTTCATTTTGACAATTTTGCTTTGAAAGGAGATAGCATTTGTCCCGCTTATACTGTTCAACCTACAACCATCGGCATTTGCGTAGGTAGCAATGGAAGTTCTATCCTGAGTGTAATCGGGGGCATCCGGAATGCTTATCAATGGCAGGTAAATCAAGGCTCAGGTTTTAACAATATCAACAATGGTGGTGTATATGGGGGTGCCACCACGGATACACTGAAGTTTACCGACGTTCCTTCGACGATGAATAATTATACCTACCGGTGCGTATTATCTTCCGGCACCTGCGCAAATAATATCAGTTCTGTCAAGACCCTGACCGTCTTCCCGCTTCCTAATGTGCAAGCAGAAGCATCGGCAGATTCCGTATGTGCCGGCACGGATGTTACCTTGTGGGGAAACAATGCCAGTTATTATGTATGGTCCGGGGGGGTGCAAACGGAATTGCCTTTTATCCCTTTAGCAACTTCTACGTATACGGTAACAGGAACGGATGGGAACGGATGCATCAATACGTCCACGATAACAATAACTGTAAATTCTTTACCCCTGGTAACGGCCCGGGCGAACCTGGACTCTGTTTGTCCTGGCGGGATGGTTACACTGAATGAAGGAGGGAATGCCTCTTCTTATTCCTGGTCAGGCGGGGTAACGAACGGCGTGGCCTTTGCTCCATCCGGAACCGCTACCTATACTGTGACCGGAACCGCTGTAAATGGTTGCACGGCCTCCTCATCGGTTTTAATTACTGTTAATCCAAAGCCGCCTGTAGCGGCCAATCCCTCATCTGGAGCAATCTGTAGTGGAAGCAGTATCTCCCTCTTTGGAACGGGCGCTCAAACATATGTATGGACGGGAGGAGTGAGGAATAATGTAGCCTTTGAGCCTTCATCCAGCAAAAGTTATACGGTAACCGGTACAGATTCCCATGGATGTACAGCCACTTCGGTAACTACGATCTCAGTCAATCCTTTACCAAGAGTGATTGCAATGACAAGCGCGGATTCTGTTTGCCAGGATTCAAGTGTTACTCTTACTGCAAAAGGAGCATCCGGTTATGTATGGTCGGGTGGTGTCCTCAACGGAATGCCTTTTATTCCTTTGGCTACCGAAAATTACCGGGTAACCGGAACGGATACAAACGGCTGCGTGTCCTATGCCAATATTATTATTACGGTAAACACGCCTCCTCTTGTGACAGCTAATGCCTCCAGGGTTCCGGATTGCGTAGGATATCCGGATACGCTGAAAGGAGGAGGAGCTCTTATTTATTCCTGGACAGGCGGGAGAACGGACCGGGTTGGATTCATTCCCCTTTCGACAAATTCCTATACGGTAACTGGTACAGATAGTCATGGATGTATGAACACGGCGTCCATTCTTATTGCAGTAGATTCTATCCCGCAGGTATATGCTTATTCCACTTCAACAGAGATTTGCGCGGGAGCAAGCACTGTTCTTTTCGGGGGAGGGGCTCAGTCCTATAATTGGAGCGGAGGCCCGGTTGACGATATGCCCTACGTGCTTTATCAAACAACTACGTTTACGGTAACGGGCACCGATGCCAATGGTTGCATGGATACCGCGAGTATTAAAATTCTCGTTGATTCTTTACCTGTTGCGTATGCAGGGACTTTCAAGGGGATCTGCCCGGGAGGCAGTCGGGTCGAATTAGGAGGCCCGGGAATCGCCTCCTGTTCTTATTCCTGGTCTCCCGCTTCCAATCTGACCTGTCCATTTTGTTCAGAAACATCGGGTGTGTTTACGGTTACAACCATTGATACACTCAGCGTTCTTAATAACAATACGGGATGCATGAATTCCGACACTGTTACGGTGCTGGTATATACCCCACCACTTGTGCGGGCGATAAGTTCAGATTCTGTTCCTTGTAATGGTATAGACATTATCCTGAGCGGTGCTGGGGCAAAAACATATTCCTGGACAGATGGAGTAGAAGACAGTGTGCAATTTATTCCTTCCGGAATTAAGACGTATACCGTAACAGGTACAGATGCACATGGTTGTACAGGTACTGCTTCCACGAAGGTAAGTGTTGAAATATGCACCGGCATACGAACATTCGGAAATCAAACACAAATTCTGATTTATCCCAATCCAGCTGCTGGAAATTTTATGATCAGCGGCTTGTCTGGAATCACGATCCTGCAAATTTATAATCTGGGAGGAAAACTGGTAAACGAACTAAAAACCGATTTTGCTGAGCTTCCTGTCAGCTTAGATGGAATGCCGGATGGTATCTATTTCCTGAGAGTTTTGCGGGAAGATAATTCAATCATATGGCAACAGAAAATAGTAAAGCAGGAATAATTCTAATAGGACAAAAGGGTTTACATGAGACTAGTCAGATTTTTTGTGTTGGGGATTGTGTTCTTGTTTGTCTCTCAGGCTGCTGCCCAGCAAAAACTGATACATTTTTGGGATTTTAACCAGACATTACCTTTAGATGGGTCTGGCGAAGGCGGTAGCCCGGCTAATTATATTGACAGCCTTGGTACTGCTAATTATCCATTGCTTCCCAATTATTCTACTTTGTCGGGGGCTTTTCCGGTGATTATGTATAATCGGCCTTCCGGCAAACAAGGGACTGCCTCTACCCGTGACAGCATTCTGGATAATGGTCAGGGAGGTTCTTTCTGGTTTGATTACAGCAGTAATAATTATTCTTATTTCACAAGCTCGGACAGTGGAAGTGGAAAAAAAGGCAATCTTTTTATAAGGGCAAGGCAGCCAAGCCTGAACTCCTACATGTATTTGTATATACCCACCAACCAATACTATAATATTGCACTGAATTTTTCCATTTCAGGTTCCAGCTCCAACATGGCCAACTTCCTGATATTTGGATACAGCACGGACGGGGGATTATCCTGGAAGAGATTAACGTCTGTAATGGATACCTTCAATTTAAGTGGTTATCCATATAATTACGATAGTATTCACGGTCCGGATACGCTTGGGGCCCGGAATGTAATAACGGCTGCATCGGGTTGGTCTCCCGTATCGATCGATTTTTCTTCTATAAGTCAGGTACTGTCCGATCCTGCAACCAATAACCCGAATTTTATTGTACGGTGGACTTTTGGGGGTTTTAATGCCGATCGGGGTTCTGCCAATGTGCGGTTTGATAATTTTGCTGTCATGGGCGATACGCTCTGTCCGATTATTTTAGATCAGCCCATCAATGAATCGACCTGCCTGGGAGGCAATCTTACCTTTTCCGTTAAATTGAAAGGAGGCCTCAATCCCGGCTACCAATGGCAGGTGGATACTGTTGGAAATGGAACTTTTACAAACATTACCAATGGTGCATTTTACAGCGGGGTGAATTCCGCTCATTTAACAATAACGGGTGTTATCAATGGCATGGATAAGTATAAATACCGTTGCCATGTGATCGGATCTCCCTGTAATGCTGCTTATTATACTTCTTCTGTTTCATTTACCATTCATCCGCCCCCTCCGATTTTTGCCAGCCCATCTGACACGACCATTTGCGCGGGTAACCCGGTTACACTTAATAGCAGTGGATCCTGGACGTATAACTGGTCGGGAGGCATTTATGGAAATACTCCCTTCATCCCTGCTGCTACAGAAACCTATACGGTGACGGGGACAGATCTTAACGGGTGTACTTCGACGGCTACCGCTTTGGTTACGGTAAACCCTTCACCAATCGTGAACGCCAATACGACAGCAAGTACCGTATGTTTTGGAATGGATATAACACTCACAGGTAGCGGAAATGCCTTAACTTATTCCTGGTCGGGAGGGGCACAAAATGGAGTTCCTTTTATTCCGCCCCTGACCGCGATAGCTTATACGGTAACAGGAACATCCTCTAATGGATGTTCAAGCACCTCAACAACTCCAATCACCGTCAATCCATTGCCTGTTATCTCGGCCAATTCATCGGCTGACCCGGTTTGTGCCGGCACGAGTGTAATTTTAAGCGGAAGCGGAAGTGCCATTACTTATTCCTGGAACTCCGGTATTGTTAATGGTCAGGCTTTTATTCCTGCAACCGGAACAACTACGTATTCGGTAACGGGTACCGATGCGAATAACTGTTCGGCCGTTGCGACCATTGCAATGGTTGTGAATGCATTACCGTTCGTTACCGCGAACGCGTCATCTGATACCGTCTGCAAAGGAGCCAATGTAACATTAAACGGTGGGAATGCGCTTAGCTACAGCTGGAGTGGAGGAGTTCAAAACGGGAAAGCGTTTCCATTACTTAACAGTTCAAGCTATACGGTAACCGGGACAGATGTAAATGGTTGTTCTGCTACTGCATCTTTAAGCCTAACGGTGAATACACCTCCGGTCGTGAATGCAACTGCAAGTATTCCTTCCATTTGCCTGGGGGCCTCGGATACCCTGAAGGGGGCAGGAGCCCTCCGTTATGTCTGGTCCGGTGGAATAGTGAATGGGGTTGGTTTTATTCCTGCTTCAACAAAAACGTATACAGTCACAGGCACTGATGCGCAGGGGTGCAGTGGTACGGGAACTGTTAGTATCAGTGTTAAACCCTTGCCAATTATTACTGCTTCTGCTACTGCGTTAACTGTTTGCTCAGGAGGAAGTACAACTCTCTTCGGACATGGCGGCAATAGCTATAGCTGGTCAGGGGGAATCAGCAATGGCGTCGTATTTAATCCAACCGGAACGTTGACCTATACTGTTACGGGAACCAGCAGTAGTGGATGCAGTAATACAAAATCCATTACTGTTTCTGTTTATGCAGCACCGGTTATGCAACTTAGTACTTCTTCCAATCTTTGTCTGGGTGACAGCCTAGCTCTGACTGTTTCTGGTTCGGATGTATATAGTTGGGCACCGGGATTGGGCTTGAGTTCGGATTCATCAGCCATGTGTGAAGCTAATCCGGTCAAAACAACTACTTATACGGTGACGGGAAATTCCTCGGGATGCCCCACCATCACCGGAACAATTACCTTAACGGTGATTCCGCTACCGATTGTTTCAGCGCATGCAAGCGATTCTGTTATGTGCAGGGGCAGCAGAATTGTTCTATACGGAGAAGGAGCGAACTCCTATACCTGGACAGGAGCTGTGGGTATACTGGATAGTATTCCATTTCAACCCGATTCCAGCGGTGTGTATACGGTGACCGGGACAGATGCCAGTGGCTGCATGAACTCTTCGACGGTTATTATAACGGTTAACCCGGTACCGGTCTTAGTAGTGAGTCCCAATGACAGTGTCTGTTACGGGAGCAATGTTACACTTCAGGCCGGCGGAGCCTCCAGTTACAACTGGTCCCCTGCGGGAAGTTTAAGTTCATCCATTTCCTCAGATCCGGTTGCATTTCCCACAACCACTACTACATATACTATTATTGGAACGAGCTTAGGCTGTGTATCTGTCCCCAAAACAATTTCTGTTACGGTGAATCTGTTACCGGCAGTAAGTGCTGCTGTGTCACTTGATTCGATATGTCCTGGTATTCCCGACACGCTCCGGGGATCTGGTGCACTGACGTATGTCTGGACCGGAGGGGTTCTTGACAATGTTTCTTTCCGTCCTAAAATAAGCGCTACTTATACCGTTACCGGAACTGATATAAGTGGGTGTACAGGGACATCGACAGCAATTATTTATGTCAGACCGGCGCCTTTACCCACACTTATAAGTACAGCAGATACGATCTGTGCAGGAAACATGGTGACTATCAGTGCCACGGGTGGTGGGACTTATGCCTGGAACACCGGTTCAATTGCGGACAGTATTCATGTTTCCCCTGCATCTACGCAAACTTATGCAGTAGGGGTTAGTAATGGAGTTTGTACGACGGACACCGCTATCACAATTACCGTGAATGCTCTCCCTTTCCTTGTAACAGGGGGCACGCAGGTGATCTGTGCGGGAAGTTCCGCAAAGATTCAGGTATGGGGCGCAAACGACTATTCCTGGCAACCAACAAAGGGACTCAGTTCGGGGAATGTTGCTGATCCCGTTGCTGATCCGGCTGTTACAACTACCTATACGGTGCAGGGTACAACGGCAGGATGTTCGTCCAAAGATAGCATACAAGTGATCGTGACTCCATTGCCTTCTCTTACTGTCTGTTGCAATACCCGTATACCTGTTGGAACTTCCAGCCAAATCAACGCCAGTTCGTCCGGCTCAGCAGTGTCTTACGCCTGGTTACCGGCCCTGGGTCTAAGCTGCGATACCTGTTCAGATCCAACGGCCGCGCCAAAGATTACGACAACTTATACCGTAACCGTAAGTGGGGTTAACTGCAGTGTCAGTGATTCTGTGCGTATCGATGTAAATGAGCACTGTACTGTGTTCGTTCCGAATGTGTTTTCACCTAACGGGGATGGACAAAATGATTTTCTTTTTGTATATGGAAAGTGTATTCAGCACATGGATTTAATAATCTTTGATCGTTGGGGGAATAAGGTTTTTGAAACAACGGATCAGGACAAAGGTTGGGATGGTACATTTATGGGGAAGGCAATGAATGCGGATGATTACGTGTATTACCTGAATGTCAGTACGTACGACAATGAATCCATTAAGAAAAAAGGAGATATTAATTTATTAAGGTAGTTATCGTGGGAATGGATAGTGGCAAATAGTGAGTAGGTAATAGCCAATAGGGAAAGGAGTAAAAATATAAAAATGAATAAGAAAAATAGAAATGGACTTATACCTATGCCCTATTGGCTATTGGCTATTACCTATTCGCTAATTATAAGTAATCCGGCTAAATCCCAGGATCTTCGCTTCTCTCAATTTTATGAAACTCCTTTGTTACTGAATCCGGCTTTGTGTGGATCTTTTAAAGGTGGGATGCAGGGAGAATTGGATTATAGAAACCAATGGTCAAGTGTGGCAGGGAATGGAGGATTTAATACCATGTCTGCTGCTTTTGAACTACATAATATGGAGACACATTGGGCAAGTGGTTACCTGGCGCCGGGAATTTCTTTTTATAACGATAGGGCCGGATCTGCCAGTATCGGGACGACCGGTGCCGCTTTCACTCTGGCAAGTGGCGTATATCTTGGGGAAACCAGTTGTTTGTCTGTCGGGTTGCAGGCAGGGTATGCTCAATACAGTGTAAACGCGGCAGCGTTGCAGTGGGGGAGTCAATACCTGAATGGGGAGTTTGATCCTACTGCGGCTACCGGAGAGCCTTCTTTCAGAAGTGCTTCTTCCTACGCAGATTTTTCGGCGGGTATCTCCTATAGCTATGGCTCGGAACAAACTGCCAATACGATTTCGGATGGAGGAATGAAGGCCAACTTTGGATTGGCCATTTTTCATGTGAACGAACCAACTGTTTCTTATTTTACTCAAAGCAACTCCGGCACGAAGCTATACATGCGTAACGTAGTGCATGGAATGATTTCCCGCCGGATAAGAGATTCGAAGATCAGCCTGGTACCGGCCATTGTCATCTATCTGCAGGGGCCTGTTACAGAGGCAGACCTTGGCTTAAAGCTGCGCTATGCACTATCTGCAAAAGCCAGGATCACGCAATTCAATGCCAATTGCAATCTTGACCTGGGGGCCTATCTGCGCCTGAATGATGCTGTCATTTTGCTGGCAGGTATTCAGTATAATTCTTATTCAATGGGGATCAGTTACGATCTGAACATTTCTCAATTAAGCAGTGCTACCTATGGCAAAGGTGCTTTTGAACTCACACTCAAGTTTTTAAATCTGAATGGTTTAAAATCCAGTGATTCACAGAATCATTCCGCATTACAGGAATAATACCTTCTACATGATATAATTAATTTACATTTTCATAATATCTCCATAACGTTTTCTTTCCTTATTAAAAATATCTTTGGCCGGCTTACTAAATTAGAAAGAATGAAAAAAATCATACTCCTTGCAGTACTCTTTTTGCTGCACTTTTGCACTTTTGCTCAACTGGATACTATCGGGCTGACAAGTATTATCGTAGAGAAATATTATGTTAGTGACTCTGCTGATGCAGCAGCGGCTGATGCTGATCAATTAGCTGCGCAGAACCAAACTGGTACGCTTCCGATCGGTTCTGTAACCTATCGGATTTATGCTGACATGCTCCCCGGGTATAAATTTCAGGCTTTATATGGGATCCCCAGTCCCTTGCACAATCTGATCGTTAAAACGAGCACTCAATTTTATAATAATTCGAATGGGGATGACGCTCCTAATTGGTCGAAAACATCGGAAAAGAATAACGTATTGATGCTTGATTCCTGGTTTTCAGTGGGAGCAGCTTCAAATGGGCAAGTGGGGGTTTTAAAAGCAGATGATAATGGTGCATCCAATAACGTTACTGTTGCGAATAATTCATTGAAGGTTTTATTGAATTCAGATCTGTCAGCGGGAATTCCATTAACTACCCAGGATGGCATGATGGCTGGATCGCCTCAGTCTGTCACTTTCGTAGGATTTTCCAACGAGCTTTCTGTTTTTACGGATGGTTCAACGGTTGGAAATCTATTTACAACGGATAATGGTTCAATCGCATCCTTAAACGGATCTTCCGGAGGAGATACACTGCATCAATCGAACAAACTTTTAATCGGGCAATTTACAACAGATGGCTCTTTTCATTTTGAATTAAATGTTCAGATTGGAACTCCTTCAGGAGGAACTCAGAATTACGTGGCATCCAATCCTCAGCCGGGTGAACTTCAGGTGCCCGGTTTGATTTTTGATGGTTGTCCGCTGCCCATCGCTAATGCAAATAGTAAATCCGTTCCTGTGAAAATATGCAAAGGTGACAGCGAAACCTATACTGCCAGTGGAGGAGTGTCTTACCTGTGGTATGATGATGCAGGTGATACTTTATCGAAAATGGCTGCGCTTACTGTAAAGCCCCTTAACAATGGTAATTACCTGGTACAGGTTTTTAACAGTAGCGGATGCAATGCCTGGGATTCAGTAATGGTCACTGTTAATCCTGTTCCGACAATTAATCCGAATATTGGCCGGACTCCGCTTGTTTTTTGCAGCGGTACAAGCGAAACCTATACTGCAAATGGAGGAGTAGCTTATTTATGGTTCGATGTTAAAAAGGATACACTTTCTAAAGTAGCTGCGCTTACTATAAATCCTGATTCTGCTACCACGTATAGAACCAAGGTTACTGGCAGCAACGGCTGTTCTGCCTGGGATTCAATACAGGTAGCTGTAAACGCGTTACCTAAAATTGATCTTGTAAGTGTCAGTAACGTGAAATGTTTTGGAAATAGGACGGGATCATTGAGCGTTAACGTTTCGGGAGGAAGTTCGCCTTATACCTATTCCTGGAATAATGGAGGAACTGATTCGATCATTTCGGGTTTGAAAGCAGCTGGTTATACACTTACTGCAACGGATAAAAACGATTGCAGTGCATCCGTGACATATAGCGTTACGCAACCTTCTTCAGCGCTTACTGCTGCATCGAACGTCAATAAAAATACGGCAATTGCCGATGCTTCGGGTGGTACTTTCCCCTATTCTTATTTATGGACACCTGGAAACGCGACAACTGATTCAGTTAAAGGTCTTGCAAATGGAAAATACGATGTAGTTATTACGGATGATAATGGTTGTACAGTTAAAGATTCTGTGACTATTGATATTTTGGGGATGCAGTCCTATTCCGGCTCATCTGACAATATACGTGTCTATCCTAATCCTGTATCAGGTTTGTTGATGATTGATTACGCAGGTTCAGAAAATGCAGTCATTACAATTCTGAATGTCCTGGGTGCTGAAGTTTATTCCGTAACATCAGAAAACACAAACGGAATTGTACACAAAAGCATAGATATGTCAGGCCTGCCTGCAGGTAGCTATCTTATTTCTATCCGGAGTAGTGATCGGAATCTGGTGCGGAAGATCATAAAGGAATAATTCCTTCTGTTCAGCTTGTAAAACTTTTGCTCGGGCTTTGACGTGGCCGGGTATCTGTTTGTTTACGAATTTATCTTTCGTTTCATAACCTAATCTTTACATTAATTTTTCCTAGCCTTAATTATTTGATAATCCAAAATCTCGTTGGAATTAACGTAGATACATGACATTTGTCACGCTTATGGAAAGAATGAATTTAATGATTAAATAAAACCCTAAACACAATTAAAAAAAGATGAAAACAAAAAAACTTCTGAACAAACAAAGAGCTCGAACCTTCTCGAAGGCTGGCTTTTTCAGGATCAGCGTACTCCTGTTTTTTGCGATGCTAGGTTATTTAGAATCTGCAAATGCACAGGGATCAAAGCTTATACATTTTTGGGATTTTAACCAAACCCTTCCTAATACGGCAGGTGCTTCCGGTGGAGGGACAGTTCCTGCAGATAGTCTCGGAACTGCAACATTACCCTTGTATCCAAATTATACTCAGGATAAGTCGGGGGCTGCTGTTATCAGATATTACCGCCCTTCGAGAATCGTACGCGTAGCGTCTTCACGCGACAGCGTATTGGACAATGGAATCGGAGGATCGTTTCTTTACGATTACAGTGGTGCTCATTCTGCTTTTGCAGGAGCTAAATCACAAGACAGTACCGAAAGCTCCGTTCCCCCCAGTGCTGGAAACATGTTCGTCAGGTCACGTAATCCAAGCGACTCTTGTTATTTTTATTTATCTCTTCCAACCGGAGCCACCGGAGCTAATGCCTATTCTTATAAAAACGTTAAATTAAATTTTACTGTTTCCGGATCGAGCTCCAAAATGGCGCGTTACCTGGTTTTTTCCTATAGTACAGATGGAGTTACCTGGAACCCTTTAACTTCTGCTATGGACACGTTCAATTTAAGCGGATTAACTAATTCGAATTGGAATTTAGATGGAAATCACGGTGCAGATACTCTTGCCGTTCGGAACCCAATAACAGAAGCAAGTGGATGGTATCCTATCGGAATTAATTTTTCTTCCGTAACAAATGCCAATAACAACCCTAATTTCAAAATCAGATTCCAGATAACCGGAAGCGGAAAAGATTCAACCGGCGCGGATGGAAGCAGTGGTAATATCAGATATGACAACTTTTCGCTGACAGGTGACACGATGGTAATCCCTACCAATCAGCTTGTTCAGTATTGGGATTTTAACACAACAAATCCGATAGGTGGAGGCGGAGGAATTGCCTTGGGTACTGCTGCAAATCCTTTGTATCCAAGTTTCGCTAAATTACCTGTTTCGGATAGCGCAAAAATAGAATATTCATCACCTTCAGGTTCTGATGGTTCTGGTGGCAATGCCGGTATTCTGGACAACGTTGCTCCTGGGTCTGTTATCTACGATTATAGCGGCAAGTACATTGGCAACGACACTAACAGTCTTGCTGCCGATAATATCGGTGTAAGAGCCCGTAATCCTGTAAATAACGCTACGATGACAAATCCTTCGTACATGTATTTAAAAATTCCTTCTACGGATTACAAGAACATAAAATTGAACTTCGCGGTTACTGCATCCAGTACCAAGACAGCTTATTACATGGTATTTCAATACACAACAGATGGTTCTACCTACAAGAGCGTAACGCCTACGATGAATAGTTCTTCCATATCCACTTATAGCGGAAGTCAGGGTGATTCTCTTAGTTTGCATACAGGTACTTTATTAACGGACTTTGGAACTTCTACCTGGGCTCCTGTCAATATCAATTTCTCATCAGATGCGAATGTCAATTCTAATCCTAAATTTGCAGTCCGGATGAGTTTTGTGGGAGGTACTTATCTTACAAGTAATTCCGGAAATGTCAGATTCGACAACATCTCTATTTTTGGTGATTCCGCTACCACTACCACCGCCTGTCCTTTTGTTGTTTCAATTGCATCCAATACTGGGAATCTTGTTTGTACAGGTACTTCTGTTACTTATACTGCAATTGCTTCCGGATCTGGCACGACTGGCGCTACGCTTACCTACCAATGGCAGGTAAATGGTGTCAATAAAGGAACAAACAGTACAATTTACAGTTATGCTCCTGCAAATGGAGATATTGTGACTTGTTTGGTAACGACAAATCTTGTTTGCGCGGCTTCAGGTCCCACAGTAACTTCGAACGCGATTACAATGACAGTTAGTTCCGCCATCGTTCCTGTAGTTACCCTTAATTCTACACAGGGCTCTCATATATGCCCAATCCAGGCGAACCGTTTTACCGCTACGCCAACGAATGGAGGACTAACCCCAAGTTACCAATGGTTTATTTCCGAATATAACAGGATAAGCAATACGTATGGAAGTCCTGTACAGGTAGGAAATACAGGAACTGACAGCACTATAAATTATACTTATACTGCTTTGACAGGCGATAGTTCGTATATTATTACCTGTAAAATGACCTCCTCCGTGGGTGCATGTGCTTCACCTGCTACTGTACAAGCCTCGGATACTGTTTTTGTAAATCCGAATGTTTCTGCACCAACCATCAACCTGGTACTGAGCACCGGTAATAACGTTTGTCTGCAGTCGACGGTTGTTATTACAGCTAATACTACTTTCCCTGGAAGTTCTCCTCTCTATTCCTGGTACGTGAATGGTGTTCTTATCTATGGAAGCAGCAGTAATGTGTTTTCGACGGATACACTGACAGATGGGACAACGATTTCCTGTTTGCTGACTTCCAGTTATAAGTGTGCAAATATTCCCACGGCGACTTCCAATACCATTACCATGCAAATACATGGAGTTGCTCCTTATATCACAGGTTTGAACGGCATAAGACATGGTTTACATATGTGTCCCGGAAGTTCTGCCCAACTGAATGTGAGTAATGATGGCAATTCAAATATTAAATGGAGCACTGGTCAGACAACTCAAACCATCAATGTCAGCGTAGGCGGTGTTTATTTTGTAAGCCTTACCGATGGCCAGGGTTGTAATTTGTCGAATTCCGATACACTTACTATAGATCAGATTCCATACGCTTATGTTTCTTCCAGCACAAATGTGGGCTGTGGAGCAGCTAATAGCGGAGCGGCTACAGTAATTGCCAGCGGAGCAGTACCTCCTTATTCATATACCTGGTCAAGTGGCCAGACAACTGCCAGTGTGACCGGTTTAATTGCGGGAAATTATACCGTAACAGTTTCCGATGCGAAGGGATGTACCAACATTCCTAAGAAGCTGATGTACTATTATGATTTTAATACCTTGGCAGGTCTCTCAGGACCTACTTCTCCTGCTAATTTTCTAGTGGACAGCGCTGAATACTCTGCTTTTGGTTCTCATGCACCTAAAAGTTACATGTGGTATAAAACCCTAAACGGCGTTACAAACAGTTATGAGACCTACTGGGATGTTGACAGTAAGAGTGGACTCGCAGATAATCTTACAGATACATTCAACGTAAGAATGATCAACGGTTCACCGGTTCCTGCAGGTAATGTATTGAGGTTGAGAAATCCAAGTGATAGTATGCAGTTGTTAATGAATATGCCTACCACCGGATATCAGAACCTGATTTTTACTTATGATGTGATGTCCTCCAGTCTCAGCAGTGGGATCAGAGATCATATTTTCTCTTATAGCACGAATGGTGGCACCACTTGGTCAACTGCAGGTCTGAATGTAGATTCCTTGATCGTCGGCGGTAACCTGACCTTTGCAAGGGAGCAGCTTGATCTTCGCACTGCGCCGGGAGTAAACAACAATCCTAATTTTGTATTGAGGGTAATGTTTGCCGGAGGAAATAACGGGACTCCTGCTAAAGGGTATTCCGATGCAAGTGGAAATAGCCGTATCGACAATGTATCCTTAGATGGAGATACCATCGTCGGAAATACCAGTGTAGCGATTACACAATTTACCAATACACTCACTCCTGTAAATGAAAATTGTGCTACCGGAGGAATGAACGGAAGTGCTACGGTAACTTCCAGTAATGGTTCCGGCAGTTATTCTTATTCCTGGTCAGGTCCCGGAGGTTATGCAGGCGGAAATACTAATGTAGAGACTGGCTTAAAAGTTGGTACCTATACCGTAACGGTTACAGATACTCAGGTAAACGGATGCGTAAAAACAGTCAGCGCAACGGTCTATGGTAACGCCAGTGATATTAATGCAGATGGAGTTACCAACAATACAGATTTCCTTCTGTTAGTGGGCAAATTCAATCAGCATTGTGTAGGCTGCAGAGAAGACATCAACGTTGATGGAGTTGTTAATAACAGTGATTTCCTCATCTTGGTAGGAAAGTTCAATCAAACATGTGATTAATAAATAATTAAATGGTTGCTGATGATACAACATCAGCAACCATTTTAAAGAAACAATAAAAATCAATAAGAATCATACCAAACTAAAAAACCAAACCAAAAAAGAAAAAGATGAAAAAAAAGTTAATTGGCTTAGGCCTAGTCCTCCTTGGCGCTTTCTCTTCCCAGGCTCAGAATGGGTTGACGAGTGTTACGGTTGAAAAATACTACATCAGCAATGCGGCGGATGCTGCTGCCGCTGCTGCAGATGGCGGAAGCCAGCTGCCGATAGGTTCTGTTACTTATAGGGTATATGCTAATCTTTTACCCGGTTATACGGTGGAAGCTGTTTATGGAAATCCTTCTCCAGTACATGCACTCCGGTTTACGACATCCACTCAATTTTATAACAATTCCAATGGGAGTTATACACCTACCTGGAAAGAAAACAAGATTAACAACTCCAATCAAAACGTTCTTGGTCTGGATTCCTGGATTTCTGTAGGTGGTGCTACCACGGATGCCTTTGGTGTTCTTAAATCGTCCGATAATGGAGTAACTAATCTCTTTACACTCGGGGGGAATGTTTTGTTAAATAACAATCCTGCAGCCGGTATCCCTTTGACTACACAGGATGGCTATTATAAACAAACGCCTCAATCCGTTACAATAGTAGGTATTAGTACTGATGGGTCTACTCCGGGCGATCTTGGAGTTTTACTGGATGGTTCCGCTCAGGGAGATTCAGTAAGTACGACAAATGGATCTATAGCTTCTTTAAATGGCTCAACGGGTTCTACACTAGCTCCTTCTCAGGTTCTATTGGCACAAATTACTACAGACGGAGTTTTCCATTATGAATTAAATATTCAAATCGGAACTCCCGGAGGAGGAACGCAAAATTTTGTTGCCAGTAACCCTCAAGTTGGCGAAATTTCAATCCCGAGTCTTATGGGTACGCTTGGCGTTAATCCAACAGTGAGTATTACTTCACCTATAAACGGTACACAATTTGTATCCGGAGATGTTGCTTCTATAGTAGCATCTGCTTCTGAAATTGATGGTGGGGTAATTGATTCGGTAGAATTTTTTGTTGACGGTGCCCGCGTGGGAGCTTCTTATGCTGCTCCTTATACCTACAATTATACAACCAGCGCTACAGGATCACATAGCTTAACAGCTTTAGCAGGAGACAATAATGGCAATACAACTACCTCTGCTCCCATTAACATTACTGTAAATGCTCCGGCAACACCTGCTGTCAGTATTACATCGCCTTTGAATGGCGCTCTGTATACTACAGGAGATAATGTTATTATTGATGCATCGGCAAGTTCATCGGACGGAACAATTACTTCCGTACAATTTTTTGTTGATGGAAATTCAATCGGTACCGTTACCGTCGCTCCTTATACAATCAGTTACACAGCAGCGTTGGGCACACATTCGTTAACAGCTAAAGCTACAGATAGCAGAAGTGCGACGAATATTTCCAGTCCGATTTCTATCGTTGTAAATGCTCCTGCTCCTCCGACAGTAAATATCACTTCTCCTGCGAACAATTCAAATTATGTTACCGGCGATCAGATCACTATCGATGCTACTGCTACTGCCAATGATGGGGGAGGATCCATTGTTTCTGTCCAATTCTTTGTCGATGGAACCTCTATCGGAACTGTTAATTCTGCGCCATATTCAATCAGTTACACTGCCGCAGCAGGCTCGCATGCGTTGACTGCGAAGGCTACTGACGACAAGGGAACTCATAATACATCGAGCTCTGTAAACATAACTGTTACAAACGAAGTACTTCCTGTGGTGAACGTTACTTCTCCGGCTAATAATTCAAATTATGTTACAGGGGATATTGTCGCAGTAACTGCGAGTGCATCCTCTTCGGACCCAGGTGGATCAATAACATCTGTTCAGTTCTTTGTTGATGGCATTTCTATAGGTACAGTTAACAGTGCTCCTTATACTGTCAATTACACAGGTGTTTTGGGAACACATGCATTAACTGCTCAGGCGACCGATAACAGAGGGTTTCAAAATACTTCAGCAACTGTTAATATCACTGTTAATGATGAAGTACCTCCTGTCGTAAACATTACTTCACCAGCTCCTTTTTCTCAATTCTCTTCTCCGGGAGTGAAAATAACCGTAAATGCTACTGCTACTTCTGCTGATCCGGGTGGATCGATTACTTCTGTACAGTTTTACCTGGATGGCAGCTCAATCGGTACAGTTACCGCCGCTCCTTATTCGGCTAACTTTATGACAGATGGTAAAGTGGGCAGACATGGCCTGACGGTTCAGGCAACGGATAACAGAGGTGGTGTAACGACTTCGCTTGTTGATTCCATCATTATTATCAATCATCAGCCATACAAGGTTACTTCTGAAATACAAACCTGTCTTAACGACAGCTTTTGTTTGCCGGTAACTGCAGTGGATACGGTTAAGAATGTAATTGGCTACGACATGGTAGTTAACTATGATAATTCCAAAGTTGCTCCAACTGGTGTGATTACGCTGGATGGTAATCTGATAAATGCTCAATACATCAGCTACACGGACAGCATCAATCCTGCAGCAGGAACGGTTGCTATTTCAGTCTATATGAATGGTAATGCTCCTGCCAATACTTTTTTCACAGGAACGGGAGATATCCTTTGTGTTGAGTTTAAAACAAATTCAGGAAGCTTCACGGCTTCTGATGCGGCTAACTTCACAGTTCCTACTTTACAGGAAAGTTATATTACCGGCGTTCTTACCAAACAGGTGACTCCGGGTACTTTTACTTCTGTAAAGGACAGTGCGTTTGACGGTTCTTTAAAATACTGGTCGGATAACCACCCAATTAAATACAATGCGGGTAATCCGGGAGAATACCTTATTACCAATATTTACGGTAATAACACCGCATGTTCCAGCTTATCGGTAGCAGCTGTTCAACCGGATACAACGGGTAATTTTGTTTACAGTATCTGGAACGGTCAGAATATTAATATCAACAAGGATATTAAGAATACAACTTCCGTTCAGACAGTTATAAACGGGTTTGATGCCTTATTGGCGGAACGTATATTGATCAATGAAGCATCTTATAAACCAAGCGTTTATGCGATGATTGCCAGTGATGTTAACCTGGATGGAGTAGTTAGTGCAGGTGACGTTAGTCAGATTCTGGAACGTGCGGTATTGATCGAACCCGAATTTGAACAAGCCTGGAATTACAGTGCTCAAGGTGTGTCAGACGGTCAGCCATCAAAAGACTGGTTGTTCATCAATGCTGATACGTTGAATAATTCCGCTTACCAAACCGGTGGCTATTCTAAATCGAATGTTCCAAAAGTTTCTTTCTGTCAGGGTGTTCCGGTTGTTTACAATGACTGTCCTGTGATTGGCACGGAGACATATACCGGTGTGATGTTAGGAGACGTCGATGGAAATTACTCTACCTACGATGCTTCTTCCAATCAATTTAGAATGAATGGAAATGATAAGATCGTATTGGACTTGTCTAAAGCCATTGCTAATGGAAGCAATATGGATATCCCTGTTTCTGTAGTATCCCAAGGCACCGTTAATTCGCTTGACCTGGCATTACAATTTAACCAGGCAAGTATTAACTACAATTCCATTGTTGATAATACAAATTACCTGCAAACCCTAGCTCATTTTAATACCAATGATCAAACGCTAAGGTTTACTTCTTATAGCTTGCAGGACTATCAATTGAACAAATCACTGGTGTCGGTTCGTTTTACAATGAATGGTGCGCAAGTGAATCCGACTGATTTTACTTCGTTGACCGGTATGTTAAATGGTCAACAAGTTCCTGTAGTAATTATGGGTATCAATGGTCAACAGGCACCTGCTGCAAATGTGGATGTAACCTTTTACCCAAATCCTGCCAAGGATCAGTTGAATGTTACTGTGTCTGAAAATGCAATTGTTCAGATTATGGATGTTCAAGGTAAACTGGTTTATATTAACGCAAATGTGAGTGCGTATCAAAATCAGGTTTTGAACACACAAGTTCTTCCAAATGGTGTTTACCTGATGAAGGTGTATAATGATGATTTCTCAACTGTTAAGAAAATCATTGTAAGTAAGTAATCGGCATAAGTTGTAAATAGTAGTCTGTTTCATGAATGGCCCTTCTTCCAGTTAAAGCTGGAGAAGGGCCATTTTTTGTGGCGTTAAAATTAACCTTATGGTAACATGCGACTTATAACAGGACTCTATATTTAGCGTTTTTCCGAAATGAAGCGCAGCTTATTGATACTGGTAATTATTTTGTTTGCGGGTTCGGTCTTTGCAAAAATTGATAACCGGGATACTGTTGTGTTCGATTTATCAAAAGCTATCGTGACGTCTGCTTATTTTGAAGTTCCGGTTTATTTTCTTTCTGCGGATACCATTCTGGCTATTGATTTTGCAATGAAATACGATCTCACGGAAATTTCCTACAATTCT
>Ga0206820_1027_pt2 | contig 38949 bp, 36 predicted proteins | sample Alteio_BWOrgCont_84_FD_152857 | JGI IMG/M metagenome (GOLD analysis project Ga0206820, IMG submission 152857) | Enriched cells from forest soil in Barre Woods Harvard Forest LTER site, Petersham, Massachusetts, United States -... | ecosystem: Environmental > Terrestrial > Soil > Temperate forest >...
TGAGCTTCCCCCCAAAAAGTAGACATAGATTGTAGAAAAAATCGCTTCAAGTTGAGACAATTGTCAACAAGGAGAAAGAGATGTCTACAAATAAAAACAAATCAGGTTCAACACACACAAAGGAATTTAGAGAAAACGCTGTTCGTCTTGCTCTTTCTGGCGACAGAAGCAAGTCTGCCGTTGCCAGAGAGTTAGGTTTGCCTGAATGGAAGCTTAGAGATTGGGTGCGAAGTTTTTTGAAAGGATCGGAGAAAAATGGCAGCAAAACTGGCATTGATGATTTACTAGCCTTGCAAAAGGAAAACAAAAAGCTGCGTCTAGAAGTCGAAATACTAAAAAAAGCAGCGGCATATTTTGCGAAAGACCTGACGTAAAGTATGCCTTTCTGAACAGCTACAGAAGCCAGTATCCTGTTCAGCTTCAGTGTCAGGTTCTTAGAGTTTCGCGCTCAGGTTTTTACAAGTGGTTAAAAAGAAAAACTAGCAATCAAGCCAGAAAGCGCCAAAAGCTGTCAGAGGAGATCAAAAAAATCCATAAAAACAGTCGTGGCAGCTACGGCTCGCCAAGGGTACATGAGCAGCTTAAGCGCCAAGGCAATCATTGCAATCACAAGACAGTCGAAAAGGTAATGAAGGAAAACGGCATCAGAGCAAGGAGAAAGAAAAGATTCAAAGTGACAACAGATTCCAATCACAAGCTACCAGTGGCTGAGAATGTCCTAAACAGGCAATTTCAAGCTGATGAGAAAGATCAGACCTGGGTAAGTGATATCACCTACGTAGACACAGCAGAAGGTTGGCTCTATCTGGTGGTATTCATAGATATCTACTCTCGAAAGGTCCTAGGCTGGTCAATGTCAGAGTCAATGACAGCTGATTTTGTGCTTAGCGCTTTTAGAATGGCGGTTGCTAAACGAAACCAAAGAGTCAATCCCTTAGTTCATTCAGATCGCGGCAGTCAGTATGCAAGCGACCTAATGCGTGCTGAATTAAAACTAAGAAGTTGTACCCAGAGTATGAGCCGTAAGGGTAATTGTTGGGACAACGCCGTAGCCGAGAGCTTCTTCAGTACATTAAAGACCGAACTAATTCACCATGAAAAATTTGAAACAAAAAAGGAGGCAGAAACAAAGATCTTTGATTACATCGAGATCTTCTACAATAGACAAAGATTACATTCCACTCTCAACTATCTAACTCCAGAAGAGTTTGAAATGTTAGACCAAAAAGATCAAAAGAAACTAAATGCAGCTTGAGCAATTTCTCTACGATCACTGTCTACTAAAAAGGGGAAAGCTCAAACCTTTGAATTGCAGTCATTTTGAGTTCAAATAGATAGTCTTCCCACGGTAGGTGAACGAGTTTCTGGGATTCCCAAAATAACCTAGCCAGTGACTCTTTGACGTTGCAAGATAAATTAACGTAAGGGTCGTAAACAAGAGACGCGACATCATATAACCAAGGTCCAATCGCTGCATCTTGAGCATCGATGATTGACAGCCCTGCCTCCCCAGGAAGAACCATTAGGTTCTTGGACTGTAGATCACGATGCACTACCGAGGTCTGGACGCTTCCTATCTGTAGAGCAAGTTTTTTTAGGTCGGTCTCGAAGATAGCGATATCCTCGGAAGGAACTCCGTAATATATCTTGAGTCCGAAATTGAGAAACTCTTCGATTTCTGCCCAAAGTGAATGATATCCAAATTGTCTAGAGCGTCCAATGAACTTAGGTGGAAGAATATCTTCCGATTTCTGAAATCGAACGATAAAGGATAACATTTTTTCAAAAAGCTTTAAAATGGGCTCTGTTACGCCATTTTGAGTGATTATAGCAAATAAACTTTTATCACCCAGATCATCAAGGATGATTAACCCAGTACTTGGGTCAGAATAATGAACGGTTGCAAATTCTGGAAATACCTTGGAAAATGCACAGGCAACCTCAATAAAAATCTGTGCTTGAGTGCATTTCGATGGTTGATTATCCAGAAAATATTCTTCTGAAGACACTCCAGTAATGGGCACTTTGCATAAGACCAATGCCGTGTCGCGCCAATGCAACCGATAGAAACGTTTGCGAATAGTACTACCGGCAATGTGCGAAAAGGAAAATGAGCCTACAGAATCGAGTTCATACTCTACCCCAACCTCAGGGTCAACGGAAGCAAAGGGCTGGACAAATAAATCTAGTGAACTGGCAGAACTGCCGCCAGAATGACTATTGAACATCTTATGGTATTTTTATCCTTTTAGAATCTCAATTTAAAGCAAAGGGGAGCTAATGTTTGCTAGATTGGAAAGAATCAGTATGTGCTTCGTCTTGAAGCAGTTGTCCTTTATCAAAGACAAATTCATCTAGACTATTCAAAACTTCGTCTGCGCCTGAAAAATCGTGATGTCTAGTGAATGGGCTGGGTACTGCAACCACATAAAGTCCTGCATCTTTAGCTGACTTTATACCCGATTCTGAATCTTCGAAGGCTATACTGTTAATTGGATCTGCGCCCAAATCTTCCAGTGCCAGCAAATATGGTTCGGGGTGAGGTTTAGGGTTTTTGACACGATCTCGTGTTCGAATCGTACTCACAAATTGATCAAGTTTAAAGTATTCTAGTCCGTGTTTGACCCGTGATAACAACGAATTACTGGCCACTCCTATACGAAACCCTGAGGTGTAGCCGTGATTTATGACAAAGCTTACTCCCGGTAGTAGTTGCTGAGCGGCCATCAGTTCAAGATGGATTTTGGAGTGCCAAGCCGCAATATTCTCTCTTTCGAGCGCGCGACATATCAATAACTCAAGATGCTTATGTGGGTCAAAGGCCCCTGCTTTACCAACGGACTGAAGCCACAGCTCGCGCTCTAGCTGGCAACCAAAGTGCTTATATATTAGACACCATGCTTCGTAATCCGATGTTTCTGTATCAACAATAAGACCGTCAAAATCTAGAATTAAAGCTTGAATTGACATTAACAATCCGCCCTCTATACTCGGGAGCGTCACTTTCTACAAAGCATATGCAACGCTTATGAATTAGTATACACAAAGCTTATGCTATAGCAATAGTACACGCGAAGATAATACTCCTAACAAAGCAGAGGCAAATATGCTAATTGCTCTAAAGGCAAAAGCCGGAAAGATGCTACCTCTTTGAGAAAAGCGAGTCCCCTTGTGACCACCTAAATATTGAAAAACTCGAAACAGCGTTTAATCTACTGTGCGGCAAATGCGAAACCCGACATTAAAATTCCTATCTTCTTCAAAGGAATAGTGACGATTTGAACACCGACTGTAAGATTCTGGATATGAAAACGATCCGCCTCTTATTACCCGGCCGCCTGACAGCATGCGTCCCCGCCAATATGTCTTTTCAGGTTTTGATTGTGGGCCCTCGGGATTTCTACAATTGTTACTTGAATAAGGGGCATACCAGTCGGCACACCACTGCCAAATCAGACTATTCATATCGTATATTCCAAAATCATTTGGTGGCATGGTTTGGACTGAGCTGGGCTTTCGCGATTCTTCAGGGAACATTCTAAAGCGTTCTTTAGGACATTGCGACACAGCTTTACACTGAGCCACACAATCACATCTAGCGCGACTCACATACTCAAATTCAGCCTCTGTCAACAGCCTATAGGGATGCCCGTCCAGAGACGAAAGCCAGCCTATAAAAGACAAAGCATCCAAAAATGAAACCCCAACAACCGGATAGTTATCTCCGTAACAATTTACTTCATCGAATGTTTTCCCTTGCTTCCAATCCAATTCCCAATATTCAATATCACTGCCGGTACTATATCCGGTATCACTAATGAAGCGACGATATTGTTTTATGGTTACAGGGCTAGTCTGACAATAGAGAGTATTTGTAATTTCTACCTCGTGTGGTACTTCGTCTTCATTCCTGTCTGGATCGCCACTGATGCTCCCCATTACAAAGACACCGGGAGGAACGAATCTAAATTCCATATGCAATTTATCAATTGAATATGATAGTTTTGGCATGAATCCTCTTTCTGGAATTTAGGGAAGTTGATTTTTTGCTAAAAATCAAACGCAATTTGACATCTGGTCGGCACAATCAAACAATTTTCCATTGTATCGGTTTAGGTTGGTAAGCGGATTCCGCTGCTTCGGATAATGCAAACTTAATTCTGCTATGATGAATTTTCTTGATTGAGTTAGACTCACCTTTCATATTACATATAACCTTAAAAGCAGTCTTTGCCTTAGGCAAGAGTAATGAAAAGGTCAGAACCTAATGCTGCTTGACAGGACAACGCTAATTAACTTATTTTCAGCGTCTTGACGGCCGAGGCTTTGGAGTTGCCCTGTAACCAATAGGTGTTTCTAGAAAAACAATTGCGAAGTCGCATCTATCGTTCGCATTACCCAAAATAACAAAGAAAAATGACCAAGAGAAGCTCTCTGGTAGAGTAAACCTCTTTGCGGCCGGCGACGTCAAAGAGGCATGTGCGAGCTAGCCACCGTTGCCGCTCAAGACTGGACGGGCGCAGGCATGATATTGTAAGCGTGATATAAGCAAACTTACCCATAAAATGGTTCCTTACGTATCACTCTTCCCTCTTTTGAGTATTACTAATGCTTACCTCTAAAACGGTTAGGTTAACTTAGCTGGTTTTCAAATCCCTATCTAGCCTTACTTATGAATAGTGGACTTCCAAACAATATTTCCCAAAGCACCATTGAGAAAACCGATTCTGCAAACACCGCAGGGCGACTTAGAAAGAAAGCAAATTTGGCGATTTGTGTAATTGGACTTGGCGTACAGAACACACAAAACCATATTCCTGCCCTAAGTAACAGCGATAACGCAGAACTTTGCGCGGTAGTTGACAGCGATCCCGATAAGGTTTTTAACTGGGCCCAAGAGCTCAATGTCCCCGGTTTTTTATCTGTCGAGCAAATGCTACTTCAAATTTCGCCAGATGCAGCAATTGTCGCAGTTCCACACGATCAATATTTACCCATCATCGCCAATCTGGCGGCCAAAGGTATCAGTGTTTTGAAAGAGAAGCCGCTGGCTCGGTCTTTATGTGAGGCCAATGACATAATTAGGCTAGTTAGCTCTTCCAATATCAAATTAATGGTAGCGGTCCAACGCAGATTTAGGACGACCTCTCTGATGTTTCAAGAATACGTCAAATTGATTGGGACACCACGCTTTATCGAGGTGCGCTACACAGTAAACGTTGGCACGCGATCGGAGGGGTGGAGAGCAATTAAAAATACCAGCGGTGGTGGCTGTTTGATCGATATGGGCTATCACATGATTGATTTGCTAGTATGGTATTTTGGACTGCCGGACGCAGTAGCAGCCAGCTTTTCTTGCAAAGCGTTTCCCGATATACTCTATGAAGCCGAAGATATGGCCTTCATCGTTGCGAACTATAAAGCGTCTGGACTGGCTTGCAATATAGTTATTTCTGATTGTTTGGCTCCAAAATCGGAGTCCCTGTTGTTGATGGGAACGGAAGGCTCATTAGCCTTGCAGCGAGATAGTCTGATTCTCTTTGATCGTAATATGGTAGAGTCCCAGCGATTCGACACACAACTTGATAATCTTATAGCAGATCAACTTGAGCATTTCATTCAAGTAGTTCAAGGCAAGGTACAAAACCACTGCGCACCAGAAAACCACTTGCAACACGTGGCTTTTATAGATGCATGCTATCTATCCGCTTTAAGACAGAAGTTTATTGATCCACACGACTTGATAAATGCTATGTAACTAATCTGACCTAATGGTGAAAGCACTTAATACAACTTTTAGAAGGAGGCAATAATGTCCCTTGCATTAATAACGGGTGCTACAGGCGGCATCGGACGAGCGATCAGTGGAGCCCTCGCTCGTGATGGGCTTGATCTGTTTTTGACAGCAAGAAGTGAAAATAATTTGTCGGATTTAAGAGCAAAATTGGCTCATCAATTCCCAGAGCGTACAATCTCTGTGCGATCGGGCGACCTATCCGATTCTAGTTTTATTGAAGACTTGTTCAAACTCTATCTCACCAATACCGATTTGTCCGTCCTAGTAAACAATGCAGGGATCTCAATTGGGACCGACATCTTTAGTTTATCTGTTGCTGATTGGGAAGCCACCATTGCTGTAAATCTCACTGCCCCGTTTTTGCTTACACGAGCAGCATTGCCTATTTTGGCTGCTCGTGGTGGCGGCTCGATTATAAATATCGCCTCTTTAGCTGCTGTCCAGGGAGCCAGCAAGCCTAATTATGCTGCTTCTAAAGCAGGGTTAATTGGGTTGACCAAATCAACAGCTCAGTCAGTAGGAGGGGTGGGCATTCGAGCAAATGCTATCATTCCTGGGGCTGTTGATACAGATATGATTGCGGACTGGAATGTAGAAAACCGTGCGGTGGTTATCGACAGAACATCGTTAAGGCGTATTGCCAGTCCAAATGAAATTGCTGATGTGGTTTCATTTCTTGCCTCTGACAAATCTAGGTTCATTACGGGGACAGCAATAAACGTTACAGGCGGACAGTATTTGGGTAACTGAATAACCAGGACTTTCCTGCTCGGACTTTACTTACCATTGATATCTGCATCGAGCGTAATATTGCTATTGCCCTGCTCTTTAGTCAATTTTTAGCCAAGGACTGCCTTTAGAAATATTAGGACAGCTTGCGCGTAACGGTTTAAAAGACTTGGATCATAACTCCCCCTGCCTTGAAATCTATTCGATGTTGAAGTTATAGTTTGCCCTCCCATTCGGTGAAGAAGCGGTTGAGAAACGCTTCCATAAATTGGTGTCGCTCGAAAGCAAGTTCCTTAGCCGTTTTGGTATTTAAAAGATCTTTAACAAGAAGAAGTTTTTCGTAGAAATGATTTATTGCGGTACTGTTGCTGGTTTTGTACATCTCGAAACTGCTGTGTTTAATAGGCTCTATGTTGGGGTCATGTATCATGCGCCCCATGGCTCCTGCAAAAGCAAACGCTCTGGCTATGCCTATGGCACCAATGGCATCTAGCCTGTCCGCATCCTGTACGACACACCCCTCTATTGTTTTCATCAATGTCACTTGGACATCAGCACCCTGAAATGGTAGACAAGCAATGATGTCACAAACATTTTCTATGACATGCTCTTCGACTTCTTGGGACACTAACCAATCACCCGCCATTTTGGGTCCAATTGAGGTATCTCCGTTATGGAATTTGTAATCAGCTATATCATGAAGAATGGCCGCAAGCTCGACTATAAACATATCGACTTGCTCAGACAAACCAATTTGAACAGCATTTTGCCATACTCGACAGGTGTGCCACCAATCATGACCGGAAGTGTCTTTTGATAGAATTTCCTGTACGTAATCTGCGGTGCGTTGGATGATTCTTTGCTGATCACACGTCAATGCTCCTCGCTCTGTCCTTGCGTGTTTCATACTTCTAACTCCTGGAATTGGCTATAGTTATGTGCTTCATTCATATGAATCTGGGCCAACGTCAAATTTATCGTCTCCTGCAAGTTTAGCGTCATAGTTCTAACTTGACAGTACAAAGTTTACCACCCAATGGAGCCCAATTGGAGCGGTAGCTGGAGTTACATAGTAGCAGCTGAGATTGCAGATGCTAGGGTTCTCGGTTGAGACCTAGTCGAATGTAGATGCATCGAATCAAGCTTACGCTGCATGTTGACTAGTTTTGGAAGCATTGGTGTAAGTAAGGATAATCAAGCATCCCTGATACTTGGTGGGTTTTTGCTTTGGCGATGATATTTGGTCAGTATTTTTGTGAATGGAAGGACCGATACGCTGCTTGCATGAAAATCGGGTAGAGCCGTTGCTAACGCCGAAGCCACTATCCTTTCAGAGGGATATCCATTAGCGGGTACAGTACGCAACCAGGAGCCATACGACAGCCAGACTTGCTCTGAGAAATAGGTAGCCAAATATTGCATGACCCCTTGAGCAATAATACCAATGATAACGAAGCGCTCATAGACCTCTGTCTTAAACAAAGCCTGCTGATGATATTGTTCTGGCTTGTGATGCAAATTTTCATTGCCGCTTCCTCGCCTGATTCTGTCCATACACTTGAGCCAGAAATGATAAGAGAGGGCACCAATATTCCGCGCCAGTTGCTTGAACATAACCTCGATCTGGAAACGCTTGGCATACAGCTCAATTACCATCAATGGGTCCCGAGTTAGGTCTGTAGTCATTAGAATTATCCTTCCCCGGCCGGTATTATCAACTAACACAAACCTCACCAAAGGCTTAACCGGACTCCATAAAAGATCGACACAATGATAGGCAACAGCTTGAATTCGCTGCTCATATCCCCTGATTTGTCCCTGGCAAAATCTGAAAGGATCTTTGAAAAGTGCTTTTAGAATTACCTTCTTACCATATTTACTTGGACTGCCCTTTCCCTTCTTTCCTGGTGCTCCAGCCACTCTGTAGACAACCGCATTATTCCTGACTCGCGTAATAAGATCATTACCATCATTAGTTAACCTGCGCGTTAGCTTGGTATAGGGATAATAGGAATCAGCAAGCAAGTAGATTGGCTTAGCAAATGAGCCATATATCCCAAAAAGAAGATTAGCTAATTTGTCTGCCAGCGTTCTTCTGTCTTATTATTTGATACCAGACCCTCATGTATCCTGGCTGCCAATGGTATGGACCAAACGCAACTATCCTTTTTCCTAACCTAATCTACTAAAACTTAATGAAAACTTCGCACTGTCAAGTTAGGAAGGAGGAGCTTCGTCGGCACCTGGTAATTGATGCGGTAGAGGTATTGGTGTCATAACTGCTACTGCGACCACGCATACTATTGCCACCAAAGACAGGACCATGAACGAGTCATCTATAGCTAGTGTAAACGCTTGATTCTCTACTGCTTTTGCAATCAAGCCTGTGGCGATCTCAGGTCGTTGAAGTGGACCTGCGGCTTGCGGTGCCAGAGCGATGCTAAGATGGGCGATGCGATCATCGAATTGCCAACTGGATCCCAATCCTGAGACGAGTTTCGTTTGCCAGAAGTGTTGGCGTACGTGAACAAATCGGCGGAAGGCAGAATCGGATATCTCAGTACCAAACAAGCGAACAGCTTGGAAATAGACTCCTTGAACGTAGGCGCCGGCGCGATTGCGGTAAGCTCCAGTCAACCTGCCCTCAAAGATATTGCCTGCGAAGACACCGGTTACCGCCATGCATATTGCTACAGCTCCGATCAGTTGCTGCACCAGGAAATCAGCTCCGATCCATGTACTGAGCGTGTGAGCATCATAGAAACAGACGAGTGCTAAAGCGGTAAAACCGATGAAAAGAACATATCGCACGTGCACACGAACTAGCAGCCAGGCAGTGAGGGGCAGGGCAAAGAGGTACGGGAGTGTTGAAAAAAGTAACATACTGCCAATTTCAGGAGGTCTATATTGATGTACTGTTTCCAGAAAGATTGGAATGATAGCGCCAGCTCGCAGAAGAATTATTCTAAAGCCGACCAACGCCAGTGCGATAATGAGAATATTGCGTTTCTTAAGATAGCTAAAGTCTAGGTAGGGATAGGGATTTATCCATCGTCTTATGACAGCTACTATTAGTAACAACACGCCAGAAATGATCAAGCCGTTGATTAAGCCGTTGTTGAACCAGTCCAGTCTTTCTCCCTGGTCGAGAGCAATATAGAGCATTGTCAGTCCGGCGCTGACATACAAGACTTCTCCATAGCTCGCCCGTGGCAAGAGTTGTTCTTTGGGCGTTGCTGGAATGCCAAAGTAGACACAAAACAGCATGGGCAATGTGCAAATAGCCTGATTCCAAAATATCCAGTGCCAACTCATATGATCGAGGAAAAAACCCTCCATAGACTGAACAAAATGGTTACCTGCCAAAAGGTCCATGCCGTAGGCAGCAGCCCCGTAAGATAACAGCCGGACGGGCAAGCTCCTGGTGATGAAGCTAAGACAGAGTGGGTAGAATGTGCCTGAGGCAAGGCCGCTAATGATCAAAAGCAACAAAACAATCGGAGTCCGCGGTGCAAATGGTAAGAGAAGTGAAGATAGTATATAAATGCAACCAGCGTGCAGCAGCACCTTCCTGTGCCCAAAACGGGCACCAAGCACAATTGTTAATGGACCCATGAACATTTGGGAAGCGTTGAAAGCTGTGGGAATATAACAGGCATCATCAATTCCCAGTCCCCAAGCACCGCGTAAATCTTGCAACCCAACGCCGATTAGCCCCGCTCCCAAGGACGAATTTATAGCGGCGAGCAAGACGGCCAGTATACCGATATAGGCGCGCTTAGCCAGAATCGGCTTCTGGGTGGGTATGCTAGGGGGAAGACTTTGCAACTTGATTTTCTCGAGTTTGGTCAGTTGTGTAATTTGGAGTTAGGCTAGCGATTATGGGGAAACACTTTGGCGATCACCGTCATGCCAGGCTTTATACGTGTCAGCAATCGCTGGTTAGGCGTGAAAGTAATTTTGATGGGAAGGCGTTGCGTTATTTTCGTGAAGTTGCCACTGGGATTATCCGGCGGCAAAAGAGCAAACTGTGCCTCACTGGCTGGTGACAGAGACTGCACTCTACCCTTCAAGACGGCTCCGCCAAGTGCGTCCACGCTAACTTCGGCTTTGTCTCCCACGCCAACCTTTCGCATCTGCGTCTCTCGAAAACTGGCTATTACCCAAGGAACGGAAGAGACAATTGTAACCACTTGCGTACCAGCGTTGACTTGCTGGCCCGCTCTTACCCGGCGTTCACTCAAGGCACCATCAACAGGTGCAATGATTTTCGTATAATCCAATTCAACCAATGCTTCTTGCCACTCAGCATGTCGTGCAGCTGCCGTTGAGCGTGCTTCTTTTTGTTGATCGATGAGTACCTCGAGCTGCTTACGTTCCGCAAGCAGATCAGCATCGCGAGATTTCAATTGATCCTGCGCTTGCAGGTCGCCCGCTTTTGAAGACTTTAGATCTTCCTCTAGCTTGGTGATATCTTGTGAGCGTTCCTCGATCAGGTTTTCCAAGCGCGTTATTTCTGCTTTATCAGCATCAACAGTTGATTTCTCGCGATCATAATCGGCTACTACTTGTTCAATTGTTTGTTGTGTACTAGCCTTATCAGCAAATAGATCTACCTGCCGCTGCTTTTCCTGAGAAGCACGTAGCTCCACCGCTTGATCGGCCTTTAGTCTAGCTTGGGCCTGAGTTTTTTGAGCTCGTGCTTGTTCTAAACCCGATTTGGCCGCACTCAAGGACGCCTCTGCGGCGCCCACAGAAGCAACTGACCGATGAATTTCCTCTCCGGCAATGGAGGTGGAAAAGCGAGCTGTTTCGATCCTTTGTGTTTGCACCTCAATCTGTCTAGTGAGAGTATTTACAGCTTCTGTCGCTTGTTTGTATAAAGATTCTGTCTGCTTCACTCGGGCGACAAAGTCGTCGTTACGTAGTTCCACTAAGAGTTGTCCATTTTTCACTTGATCGAAATCGTTGATTAGAACTTTGGCAACAGTGCCTGAGACCTTAGTGCTCAACGGGGTAATGTCTGCGCGCACATAAGCATCATTGGTTGTCTCCGACGGCCAAAAGCCATCCCATAGCTTCCAATCATTGGCAAAAAGGATGACGAGAAAGACAGTGAACGTAATTACCAACAGTGGCACAAGATCGAGCGGCGTTTTGTTGACTAGACGAACCCACTTCTCTTTGAAGCCTGGTTTGGCTTGAGATGTTTCGACAACAGTGTCTGTTTCTTCAGGCATTCGCTCGCTCCTCCATAAATCGCATCATTAAAAATCCCTCCCTAAGGCTTCATCTAACTGGGCCTGAGCCGTGGCAATATCTGTTTTAGCTTTGACATTGTCGGCTATGGCCTTCATGTATGCTGAATGGGCTTCCAGAACGTCCTTTAAAAGAGCGGCACCCGAAGTGAATCTGCGGTGAATAACCCTCAATTCTTCTTTTGAGCTTAGCTCGGCTAATTCTCCTGATTTAGCTTCTTTTTCGGACACCCTCACTGCTCGCCGAGCTTTATCTACGTCAATTGAAACCCCATTGGCCAGGTCGTTTAGTCTTACACCTTCTTGTCGCATTGCACTTTGCTGTTCTCGACTTAAGTGCATTCTAGTGCCCGAGTCCCAGGGAGTCCAGGTGCCAAGAAAGCCAACTGAAGCAAAGTTGCGAGGAATACCGATATCGAAATTATTAGAGAAAGCGCCCAAAATTCCGATGCCGACGTCTGGAATATAGCCAGCTAACTGAATACGGCTTTCTAGGTTATATCGACGAATATTGAGTTTGATTTCACTCATCTCAGGACGTTTTGCAAATGCTCCGTCGATGGCAGTGTCCTCGTCTCCCTCAACGATAGGTGACGGTGCCTGGTCGACTAAAACCATTTCACTGCGCGGCGCCCGGCCTAACATTCTGTTGAGAGTCTGCATCAGAGTAGTTAAATCGTCTTTGGCATGAGCAAGTTCGAAATCTGCCCGAGCAACTCTTGCTCTAACCAGTAGCGCGTCGACCTCTAGGGCAGCTCCTTTGCGAACCTCGCTTGCCACATAACGTTCTAGTTCTCCAAGAAAATCTAAGTTCTCTTGTAGGCTTGTGATCGAGCTTTGCAGTGCAAGCATACTCAAATAATTGATTCTAATATTTGCTATGGTTCTCTGTTTGGCCAGTCGCAATCGCTGTCGCGAGACTTCCACCTGAATGCGCGCTTCGCGTGTCATTAAGCCGAGCCGATATTGTTGAGTGACGGGCTGATAGACACCAGGCACAACCACAAAATCTTTCCAGTCATTGCCAGTCATCTGTTGACCGCCAAAGATAGCAGCAAAGGCTTGGGGATATCGCTGGGCGATTATGGAGCGAAGATGTGACTCGCTCTTTTTTATCTCGAGGTATGCTTCTCTTACTTCGGGGTTTTGCTTGAGGGCGATCTCTTGCGCTTCCGGAAGAGACAGCCTTGTTTGTGCCTCCCTCAAGGTCAACTGTTGCACTTCTTCTGCAGAGTAAGTACTGCCCATATTGAGCAGAATCAGAATGATTATCAATACTGATTGGACCGTTTTCCTCAGCACGTAATTGATCCGTCCATATCCGTTTCCTACCCGAGATCAACTGACTTTGATAATCAATTTTCCGTGGTTACGCCCTTCTAGCATGCCCATGAAAGCTTCGGGAGCATTTTCAATTCCATCAACAACGTCCTCGCGATACTTGATTTTGCCGGCGCGCAACGCATCGCCTACTTCTGTAAGAAAGTCAGGATAATATTTAAGGAATTCAGAGTTTAGGAATCCACGCAAAGTTAAGCTCCTCGTCAGCACTTCGCGCATAGTAGCGGCTACAGTGTTGTTCCGGTCATCATTAGATACGCCGTTATATTGTGCAATCAATCCACATACTGGTACTCTTGCAAATTTGTTTAATAACGGTAAAACGGCCTGCCAAATGATCCCACCAACATTTTCAAAATATACATCTATACCCGAGGGGCAGGCTAGAGCTAGTTCTTCTGAAAAGCTAGCTGATTTGTGATTTACAGCTTCGTCAAAGCCTAAAACCCCTTTTACATACTTGCACTTATCAGCACCGCCAGCAATACCAATGGCCCGCGCGCCGGAGAGCTTTGCCAGCTGCCCAACCAATGAACCTACAGGACCACTGGCCGCTGCAACCACAACCGTTTCTCCCGGTTTTGGCTGGCCGATAAAGCGAAGCCCTGAATAGGCAGTAAAGCCCGGCATTCCCAGCACGCCAAGTGCAGTTGTAACTGGGGTAGCGCGATGGTCTAGTTTTCGTAGCGCCTTGCCATCCGAGAGATAATGAGTTTGCCAGCCAGTTTCGGCTAAAACTAGATCTCCTGGTGCCAACGCCGGTACATGAGAAATAACCACCTCAGCCACACTCTCACCAGTCATTACGTCACCAATTTGCAACGGTGTTGCATAGGATTTTCTGTCGTCCATACGCCCTCTCATATAGGGATCAAGAGATAGATAACGAGTGCGTAAAAGAAGCTCATGGGTGCCTGGTTGTGGTATAGGAGTTCTTTCAATGCGGAAGTCTGCTTCTGTGGGCTTCCCTTTCGGTCTGGCTGCCAAAACAATCTTTGTCGCTATCTCTTCAGTCATGACAATCCCCATTCTGTAACATCTGCAACCAATAGATCTAGTTCTAACGCAGCAGAAACCTATTGAGCGTCCCTTGTAAGCCTGCGCCTCTGAATTGATGTTCTATGAGCTGTGCTTTCGTCATTTTACCCCGACAGCCTTCAACCGTTGTATTAACGCTTTCCCTGCCGCTTGACTGGTGTCCTTTGGAGAAAAAATGCTGCCAACAACATTTTTTCTGAATTTGCTCTGGCTTCTTCAACTGAAAGTTCGCCAAATGTCATACCTTCACCGCCACGAGGATCGGTGCCCATTAAAATAATGTGTCTAAGGAGTTTGGGATGGTCAAGTGATAGCTGTTGAGCGATCCTGCCCCTAGAGAGAAGTCCACAACGTCAATTTCTTCTAATCCAAGAGCATGAAGAAATGCTACACAATCTCTCGTCATCTCTAATATGGTGGTCGGAATTTTCCCTCCAGAACTAGCTACCCCGGCGTTGTTAAGCAGAATGACATCTCGCACAAGGCTTACCTGCGCTGCAGCGACTTTGACAATTATATTCTTTGTCTGCCCCTGAGGTTTATCCGTTTTGAGGTTTTCCAATTTTTAGCAAGCTAAATCAGGTTACCGAAGCAGATTGACTTAAAGTGGTGTCGTCGGTGGGGATCTGAACACAGTGTCGCTTGATCATATTAATTACGACCGGCAGGAAGCCCTCCCAGCGCAAGTAGTTCATGTACACAAGACACGCATTGTGAGCCATCGCCGACGGCAAACCCTACTCGTTTGGTGGATCCCGAGCGCACATCGCCTGCCGCTAATATTCCTGGAACAGTTGTTTCGGAGCGGGTTGGTGCTCTATCTTTTAATGGCCAATGTCCCGATTGCAGGGTTTCTTCCCCGGTTAAGATAAAGCCTTTCTCGTCCCGTTTAATCGCATCAGGTAACCAGCCTGCTCCTGGATCGGCACCGATAAAGACAAAGACGGCGTTGACAGGAAGTTTTGAACGGACACCCTTATGGTCAATTTCTATTTCTTCTATGGACGTATCACCAATTACTTTGCTAATCACCGTATTTTCATGGACGATGATATTTGGATGAGCGAGTATGCGTTCAATTAAATAACGCGACATATTGGGCCCAAGTTGTCCGCGGGCGAATAGATGTACTTTCCGTCCCGGACAGCATTCCGTTAGATAAACTGCTGCTTGTCCGGCTGAATTGCCTGCACCAACCACCGCTACATCTTCGTGCTCATGGATAACCGCTTCTATACTTGTGCAGGCGTAATATATTCCTGCTCGCTCAAAACGTTCTGCGCCTTCAGCTTCCAGCTTACGCCAAACCATGCCTGTAGCAATAAGAACTGTCTTTGCTTTGATCGAGGCACCACAATCAAGACCAAGAGTATGGTAACCGCCGACAGTATCACTCGGAATAATCGAGGTGATTGTCACTGGTGCATATAACTGCGCTCCGAACTTCAGCATCTGGATCACACTACGTAAAGCGAGCTCCTGACCGGAAATTCCAGAAGGGAAGCCAATAAAATTCTCGATTTTGGAAGAACCGCCGGCTTGACCACCAGGGCCGATCCAGTCAAGCACAAGAGTAGATAGTCCTTCTGAGGCGGCGTAAACAGCTGTAGTCATTCCAGCCGGACCAGCGCCTATAACTACGAGATCTGCCGTTGTGTCAGTAAAGCATCGCCAAATACGAGCAGCTTTAGCCAAGTCGTGCAAAGTCGGTCGACTAAGAACTTGACCATGGCAATCAACAACAGGCAAATTTCCTGGAGAGCCCAGAGAGCGATAGAGTTCCTTACCTTCTTTAGCATCGGAATCAAACCAAGAGAAGGGCACAAAGTTGCGAAAGAGAAATTCGCGCACCAAGGTGGTTATTTTGCAGCGGCCTGGACCCACGACTCTAATTCCTAGCTTGTGCATTTGCACAAACATTTCTCTGCGAGCTTGAAAAGCGACGATTAGCTTTTCTGAAATGCGTGGGATTTTTATCAATGTTTCGGATAGCTTTGCGCTCGGGACACGAAGGACTTGAAGTTTACCTCGGGCAATTCCGCTGACAATGACAGGTCTGCGTGTGAGCAAATCTATGTCTCCGGAAAAGTTTCCGGCCTCGTGAGTGACAACCAGCTTGTTGTTGTCCGACGGGTTAACAATATCCAACAGCCCGGATTTGACTATAATTAGATCCGCAGCCTCATCGCCAGCTGTAAAGACATACTGGCCGTCCTCATATTCTTCACAAATTGCCAGTTGGCATAGCTCGGTGATCTCGTCCTCGGTAAGGCGAGGAAAAGCGTTATCTAGCAAGGTCAACATACGCACCTCAAATTGGCGGCGGTCCAACAGCTAACTAAGTCATTCTATTCTTATATATCCCAAGATATAACGGAAATTAATAAACCGTAAGTCAAAAGTGATACATTTTGCTGGTTAGACGGCGGGGTTGTCAATAATGAATCAGTGTCGGCACATCGAGACCGTAAAGATCACAAGCTCACCTCTGCATCAATGCAAAGATTGTCTCAACCTTGGTGATGTTTGGGTGCATCTGCGCCTTTGCACGGAATGTGGCTACGTCGGCTGCTGCGACTCGTCAAAAAATAAGCACGCCACAAAACATTTTCGCCACAGCAGTCATCCTATAATCAAATCGCAACAACCAGGCGAGTCGTGGATGTGGTGTTACGTTGATGAATTGACGTTTGAATAAACCGCTTACGCCAATTTTTTTCTAGATGGGCGATGCATAAAGTCTTCAGAGATCGTTTCAGGCTCGCACCATATGTGGTGCTGCCGGTTTTTGCCCCTGCTGAACGACAATAATTGAAAAGTGCTTCTGGATAGAGAATATAGCTCTGTAGTTTAACGCTGAAAGGATCTGGTCAGGATTTGGCTCCTAGACCTTCGAGGAGAACCTGTATAGAGCGATTTATTCTGTCTGTGAGTGAACCTTCTTCATCTCTGAGCCATGACATGCGCGCGCTCATAACCACAGAAATGACTATCCGAGCGAGTTCCCCTGGAGGTACGTCACTTCGAATTTCACCGGCTTTTTGCGCTTGCTCTAGTAGCTCAAGGATCAAATTGAAGAAATGAATCTTAAACGCGGGCGGCGGTCCAAGCATGCGGCCCTCATCTTTGTCGGCGGATTGCTGAAACTGAGCAATCTTATGTTTAAAAAGATTGCGCATCAAATCTGGATTGGTCTCTGTCCAGTGTGCAGCTTCGGCGAGAAAATCAAAGAGAACTTTCAAGGGTTTCTGCCCCTTTGCCAACTTCTGACGTGCGTTAGCATTGGCCTTTGCCAGCTCGGCTTCTTGCAAAGCCATTACCAGATCTTCTTTCGCCTGAAAATGATAGTAAAAAGTGCCCTTAGCTAAATTGGCTGCCAAGACAATGTCATCCACCGAAGTGGCATCCCAACCCTTCGTGCGAAAAAGTTCACCGGCTGCTGAGAGGATCTCTTGCCGCGTTGCTTCTTTTTTTTCTTCTCTGCGTCCCAATTGGCTTCTCCGGGATTCTTCCCAATTTTCTTGGGCTGTAGACCATTATGACTACGAGGGCTCGGACAATTTCGATAGATTATGTACACGAGCTTGACAAAAACTGACCGTAGGTATAATTTTATACTGTTAGTCAGTTTTCTGTTTTACTCATCGAATTATACGTGCGGCACCCAAGAAAGTGTCGCAGGAGGTCTTCATGTTTGGAAAAGGCGGTTTTGGTTTTGGTCATCATGGCGCACCCTGGGAGCAGTTCGGCGGCGAACACGGCGCGTGTGGCGGGAGGGGACGAATGAGCGGTAAATTTGGTCCAATGACTTTCCTAAAAGATCTGGAGCTCACCGATGAACAATTGCTCAAAGTGGCGGAGATAAAAGGAAAAGCTTTCGGAAAAATGGCTCGTGGCAAATTAGAGTTGATGGGGCTGAAGAAAGAGATCTTTCACGAGCTGCTTCAAGCGCAAGTAGACAAGCAAAAGGTCACCGCAAAGGCGCAAGAAATCAAAGAGCACATCTCAGGCGGCATCGATCACATGCTTGAAAATATGATCGTGCTGTCCGAAACACTCACTCCTGCCCAAAAGAAGAAGCTTCATCTCAGCATGATCCGCAAATTTTTGGGCCTCGACGAGGTTACTCACGAAGAGGAATAGGTTAGAGATCGTCAGATTAGCGACCCTGGCGTGCCATAAAGTGGTGCGCCGGGGTCGTGCATTAACCTATACGACTGGTTTCTGTAACCTTAATGACAGCGTTCTATTCATTAGAAGCAAGCTCAGTCATCAATCCAGAGCGTGATGGGCGCGTTCATCGAAGGGCGAACCAAGCATTGGTTGCAAGTTACTACGAAATTCGCGCGTACTAAGAGTGCCTAAATGCGCATCGTAGGCAGCCTGATTGTCCCATTCTTCAATAATTGTGAAGTGATTAGGACGCCCAACTTGCTGCAAGATTTCTACTCTTTTTACACCCGGATCCTTGAAAGAAGTTCGTTTGTATTTCGTCAAGAGCTCTGTCGCAGGCACTGCAAATGGTGGCATTACGTCGACGTGGATCACGAAAATTAAAGAAGATGAAAGCTTTTCCTTGGCGGTCTGACTTTGCTCCTGTGGCAACTGGTCTGTTTTCGCCCTTGCGTCGCCAATCATTAGCATTAGCGTGAAGAGCAGAATCAAGATTATGTTAATTCGAACTCGAATCGCCGTTTGTTTAGATATAACTGAGGATTGCATTCTCACCTCCACCTTAGATTTCTCTCTTTCTGAATAGCGCTTTCCAAGCCAGATGGGGCTTGCCGCCGGGCAATATGAAGTGGGTTCTCGCCAATTCGTGCAACTCGAATTTTCCTTCGGCATTGTCTACCAGATCGCTGGCTTTAAGTTGCGGCGGACCCTTTTCATCTGGCAGTCGTATTTCATCAGCACTTCCTGCCAGGCATAGCCAATAGCCATGAGCATTCAGCGCGGTGGCCACGCGGTCGATAAAGACCTCACGGTGCTCGGGTGCCATAACGTGATACACGCCACGATCGAAAACAAAGTCAAACTTTGTGTCGGGTTTAGCCGCTTTTTCCACGATATCCGAGAGGAGGAATTCTACATTGACGCCTGCCTTACTGGCTTTATTTTTGGCAGACTCAAGCGCGGTGGGAGAAAATTCTGTAGCGACAACCGTAACACCTTGTTGAGCCATCCAGATAGCATTAGTGCCTGTGCCGCAGCCAATCTCTAACACCCGCTTCGGCAGTTCAGTCAGGCTAGTAAAATACTCTACCAGTTCCGCCGCCGGCGATCCGCTATCCCACGGCAGAGAATCCTTACCTTCCTGATAGCGCTCTTCCCAATGAGTTTTGGTAAACATCTAACTCCTCCTTGACGGATTCACTTTCCTGGTGACTTCTTGCGGCTATCAAGTGTACATTTCAAAATAGCCGTTTGAGGATCTAAAATCGTAACATAGTGATTGTTGCCTTGACGGCTTTACGAATCGAACAGTCTGTCCAAGCGGCTAACAAGAAGGGCCTTGAACTCAGCGATCAAGCGCTGCTTCTTCTTGCCTTCGCTGCTGATGACTTCTGTAATAAATCCTTTAAAGACTATCATGCAGACTTGGGCTGCCCAATCAGCATCGGCAACGTCTATTGTCGGATCATGCAGGCGAAACATTGCGGACAATCTGCCACAAAATTTCACCGTTATGGCATGCTTTGCATCCCTGGTTTCTTTCGGCAGCGGTGCGTCCAAAAGCAACGTGAGAAATGCCGGATGAGTCTTATGAAAATTGAGCAGTGGATCTGTGATCGCTGATACCATGCTCGTTAAATCCATGCGAGCGAAAGACTTGAAGTCCATCGCCTCGTGTAGCAGAGCTAATTGATCGGCGTAGCTTAACGTTAGGGTATTGGCGATCTCATCCTTATTTAGGAAAAACTGATAGAGCGTAGCCGGCGAAACTCCAGCCGTTGCCGAGATTTCGTTGGTAGTTGCACCGTGGTAGCCATCGCGAGCGAAGACGACCTCAGCCGCTTCGAGCAGGTTCTTTATTTGAGCCTGGCCACGCGCTTGCCTCTTTCGCTTAATATTGGTTGTGGTTGAGTCGTGCAAAATAGTCCTCTAAAAAAAATAATAAGTAAACACTTGCATTTTGGGGTTATACAAGTATATACTCATATTATTGAATGTAAGTATATGCTTGCATTTTACCAGGAGTAAGAGGTGATGACATATGCGTATCTTTATAACAGGCGCCAGCGGTTACGTTGGCAGCGTCGTCAGCGAAAAGGCAATCAAAGGTGGACACACTGTATTAGGATTAACCCGAAGCGATGCATCGGCTAGTAAACTTGAAAAGATAGGTGGGATGCCTGTCCTGGGGAAACTTGAAGATCTTGATCTCTTAACAAAAATGGCTAAAGAGGCGGATGCTGTTTTGCACTTGGGCTTTGTGCACGAGTTCAACCGCCCGTATGAGGAATTGCTGGCAATAGATATCAATGCTATTCAAGCAATTTCCAAAGGGTTGCTGCACACGAACAAGGCTCTTATAACAACCTCCGGCACAGGCCTAGTCGCAGCAGACAATGGCAAGGAAACATTCGAGGACTCACCGATCGCGAACGAAGCAGTTAGCCACAGAGTTCTTAGCGAACAGGCAGCTCTAAAGTTTGCAGACGAAGGTGTGCGAGTCATGGTATTGCGCCTGGCCCCACATGTGTATGGCCGTGGTGGCAGCTATTTTGTGCCTATGACTATGCAAGCAGCCGCTAAATGTGGTTTTGCACCGTATGTTGGCGACGGCATGCAAATGACTACCGCAGCAGATGTTGACGCGGCAGCAGAGTTGTACCTTTTAGCTATGGAAAAAGGAAAGGCTGGATCTGTTTTCAATTGCAGCACAGAAACGGACGTTCGCCTCAAAGACATGGCGACCGCCATCGGCAACGCGCTTGATATTGGAACTAAGAGCGTCACCATAGAAGAAGCAAGCGAGATTGTTGGACCTTTTGTCACTCAGTTTTCGCAAATGGAAAACCGCGCCTCTAATCAAAAGGCCAAGCGCGAATTGGGCTGGCAACCGGCACCTAAATTCAGTTTGTTGGACGATATCGTCAAAGGATCTTATCGCCCGTTTGCAGACAAATTGAAATCAGAAGTTGCCACTGCTCGATAACGTTCTGGTGCAAAACTTCCTGAGATATGAGTTCAGACCAACCAAGGATTGAGCAAAGAAAGATAACTCGTGAATTAGTTGCCTGGATTTTCGTCAACAAAGAAAAATGAAGCAGCTCAGCGGAGACTGTGCAGAATCCGAACTCGATGACAGCATACCGGCGCCATCCAGAGCGCGTAAGTTACTCTACGGTACGCAGTTTTCAGAGTGAACTACCTATGGTTGGGCAGGGAGAAGTCATACATGTCCAGAAAAATGAGCTTGTGCTTGTGATCCCATTGCTCGTGCTGACAGACGATCGTACCGGCCATGGATGCTAGCACAACCTCGCCGTTCGTGCTGTCTGGTAAGGGAAGCAGAAAGCGCGAGCCATCGGAAATCAAATAGCTGCGACTGCGAGGGGCCGGTAATTGTCTACCGATCCACTCTGGAGAAGAGTCCTGATCCATCATTCCATGGATAAGTTGCACGAACGCCCCTGGAGGAAATTCCTTGTTGCCTACGCAGACCAATACCCGGGCTAGGCGTCTATCCCACACTGTAGGTTTTTCCACCGGCGATAATACTGGAAAATCCTGCCATAAATCACATGAAGCATTGCGGGTATAGTCGTAATAGTACGCTGGCATTACTTGCCTGGGATAATTCAACAGTTTGTCCTTCAACGATCCGCAAGAATACACACATTTGCCATCAGCAAGGAGAGCATAACCGGCTACATCGTCGCCGCCAAGACGGCGTGCCTCTCCTTCACCTGATAACGGTACAAACCATAATCCACGGCCACCGCCATTAAGCGCTAAACAAGCCGCACCATAACCATCATAGATTTGGCATTGACGCCTGCCGTCGAAAGGGCATCCCTCAACTGCGATCTCAGGGAAAGGGAGTGGAAAATAAGACTTGTTGTCTTGTGCCAGTCCTTGAAGGCGTCCCGATCTCCATTCCCAATAGGTACCTCTATAACAGACTTTAAATAACAAACGAGAGGGCCATGCACTAGCTTCACACAGCGGTACTTGATCAGCATTGGGTAATTTATCGCTCAAGGCTCCATCACTCAAATTGAGTAAGTGAACGGGCGGATAAGCACAGACTTTGGGATCTGACGTTCCGAGAAAAACCACTCCGGAAGAATCTGCCGTCATGCACGCCAGTCGCCAGCGTGCTGGAAGGTATTTAACCGACTGGTTGAGCTTCCCCCCAAAAAGTAGACATAGATTGTAGAAAAAATCGCTTCAAGTTGAGACAATTGTCAACAAGGAGAAAGAGATGTCTACAAATAAAAACAAATCAGGTTCAACACACACAAAGGAATTTAGAGAAAACGCTGTTCGTCTTGCTCTTTCTGGCGACAGAAGCAAGTCTGCCGTTGCCAGAGAGTTAGGTTTGCCTGAATGGAAGCTTAGAGATTGGGTGCGAAGTTTTTTGAAAGGATCGGAGAAAAATGGCAGCAAAACTGGCATTGATGATTTACTAGCCTTGCAAAAGGAAAACAAAAAGCTGCGTCTAGAAGTCGAAATACTAAAAAAAGCAGCGGCATATTTTGCGAAAGACCTGACGTAAAGTATGCCTTTCTGAACAGCTACAGAAGCCAGTATCCTGTTCAGCTTCAGTGTCAGGTTCTTAGAGTTTCGCGCTCAGGTTTTTACAAGTGGTTAAAAAGAAAAACTAGCAATCAAGCCAGAAAGCGCCAAAAGCTGTCAGAGGAGATCAAAAAAATCCATAAAAACAGTCGTGGCAGCTACGGCTCGCCAAGGGTACATGAGCAGCTTAAGCGCCAAGGCAATCATTGCAATCACAAGACAGTCGAAAAGGTAATGAAGGAAAACGGCATCAGAGCAAGGAGAAAGAAAAGATTCAAAGTGACAACAGATTCCAATCACAAGCTACCAGTGGCTGAGAATGTCCTAAACAGGCAATTTCAAGCTGATGAGAAAGATCAGACCTGGGTAAGTGATATCACCTACGTAGACACAGCAGAAGGTTGGCTCTATCTGGTGGTATTCATAGATATCTACTCTCGAAAGGTCCTAGGCTGGTCAATGTCAGAGTCAATGACAGCTGATTTTGTGCTTAGCGCTTTTAGAATGGCGGTTGCTAAACGAAACCAAAGAGTCAATCCCTTAGTTCATTCAGATCGCGGCAGTCAGTATGCAAGCGACCTAATGCGTGCTGAATTAAAACTAAGAAGTTGTACCCAGAGTATGAGCCGTAAGGGTAATTGTTGGGACAACGCCGTAGCCGAGAGCTTCTTCAGTACATTAAAGACCGAACTAATTCACCATGAAAAATTTGAAACAAAAAAGGAGGCAGAAACAAAGATCTTTGATTACATCGAGATCTTCTACAATAGACAAAGATTACATTCCACTCTCAACTATCTAACTCCAGAAGAGTTTGAAATGTTAGACCAAAAAGATCAAAAGAAACTAAATGCAGCTTGAGCAATTTCTCTACGATCACTGTCTACTAAAAAGGGGAAAGCTCAGGTTGAGAATATTCGTCCAGCAGTATCTTGGATACTCATCGTCTTTAGAGCGGCTTTCTTTCGGGCCCGCATAGTCCAGTCTCATCACGGCCGTTTTATGATCGGCTGCCAATACGGCGATGGAAGCTTGATAACCGCACCCCTTCAGATGCTCCTTGTCCGATGGATCCATAGAATAAAGTGACTTTGAACGACAATTGAAGACAATGTTGCGGATGCCGCCTTGGTCGCCTCGGTTGGGCGCGTTCATTACCACAACCGAACTACCGTTAACCCAGCTAATGCTCCCCAACTCATGTCCAAGAAAGCGTTTATCTTTAGCGATAAAACTTTCGGTGTGCGGCGGACGTAGGGACACCGACGTTAGGACGTCTCCTCGCAAAACGATTATGGACTCAAGCTTTGAGGAGTAAATGTACGAGTCCATCGCTTGCAGGCTAAGGTGACTCTTCAACGGCACCGTTTTCACAGGAAGAACTGAGGTTATATCTAAATTCGAGTGATCTGCTGCAAGAGCGCTGCCACAAGCAGAAAGCAGCTGCAGCAATAATAACAATAACGGAACATAGCTACTCAGCCCATCACGTTCCTTCGTCCGCAAATAAGAAGCCCTCTGCGTAACCATGAAATCCCCTCTTGTTGGGCAGGTACTTTATGTTAGTTTGAAAAGCACAGCGCTGCTCAGTTGGTCATCGTATCTTACCTTACGGGTGTTATTCAGTACATAGTGTTTACCCTGGGTGGCAAAGATCTGGTGCAAGAGGTCCAGAATAATCTGGATCAGCCATGGTGGCGGGTTTAGCTCACCGCTAAGCTCCGCGCGCCAGCGGCGCCCCGCGGTTGAGGTAGTTTGTTTGATTGTGGACATGTCATTGAACCGGCACCTAAATTCAGTTTGTTGGACGATATCGTCAAAGGATCTTATCGCCCGTTTGCAGACAAATTGAAAGGAGAAAGCGCAGTCGTTTGATAGCAGATCGAATGAAGGTAGGACTATACTTGAAAACGGACGAGTGTTGTTTCCTCGGAAAATTCCAACTATAATTGAGCGTTCACCGTGTAGGAGAAATGGCTGAAGGGTATGAAAAAGTTGCAGGTATATGGAGGCATAAGTTCTGTACTACTGAGCGTTTTGTTTTCCTTGAGTAGCTATGCAACGCTTGACACAAGTACTGTAGGCGAAGAGAAAAGTTATCCAGTCGTGACAAATTTGGATGTCGATTTCCCATCCGATAAGGAATTTTTCAGTCATAAGCCCGTTCCTGCTATCTATACCAAAGAGACACGGGCGATTATTCTGCGGCACCTGGCTACCAGCAGTCGGTGGCTTCTCATAGATGAACATGGACGATCCGGCAGTTGGCAATATGCATTGATGTCCGGCGATCCTAAAGATAAACCACTCAATAAGCTCTATGGACAATATAGCCAAGTTCTTATTGACAGTCTTAAATCCTCTCTAGTGAAACAAGGAAACTGCCCTGATTTGAACGCCCCCGGCATGGCAACGATCCTTGACGAAGGAGCCCTATTTCCAAGCCTCAAACACTTTGATGTGTATTTAGAGGATAAATCACATTGCAAGGGAATGTCTTTATCTGAATCTCACGATTCTAATTCTCGATGCTTTGATATCGGGGAAGCCGTTATTTTTGTGAATGCAGAGGAACCAGTACCATCGAAAGTCAAAGACGAGCTTCTATTAGCGATTGGGCAGCGGGTTTATGATGAGTTGAAATCTGTCTCAAAATCTCCGGTCGCACGTAAAACTGGTTTCGATTTAACGCTTATGCCGATTTCCTCTGTCAAATCTGGCAAACCGGAGCTTAAGCTCTGGAACGGCATGCAACCAGGAATTTATAACATAGCAGCTTATGTTAATCCTGGTGAAGAAGGGTTTGCTTATTTGAAAGGCTTTGAACTAAAAAGCAATACACCACTCACAATCGGACATAATCTCGAAGACACAAAAGAATATATCGGATGGTCTAATCAGCCAGGAAAGAATTTTCTTTATCACCGCCAATGCACCGTTTATACAGGTGGCTGGAGCTCTAAATACCCGGCGCGCATCGAACTATGGTTTCAAGCAAAGAACCGCAGCAAACCTGAACGCAAGCTGGTAGAAGCCACATATATGATTAATGGCTGGGAACGCTAGACCACCTCTCCTTACGTCTACTGGTCACCTTATTAGCCCTCAAACTTTTCTATTAATTAGTCCTATAACTGTGGCACTAACAATTCAACGATGCCTTAGCTTCTTCACATGGGACGGAGTTATCTCGTCCGTTCTCGAATAGGCTTCGATAAAGTCTTTCGTAACGAGGGATGATTATTTCTGCTGAGAATTTCTCTTTTGCCTGTGACTTAGCATTGGCTCCAAGATTGGTACGCAGCGCAACGTCTTGGATCAGTTTTTCAACGGCGTGGGCTGCTTGCTCGGTATCTCCGAAGGGAGTTAGCAATCCAGACACACCATCCTGAATCACTTCGGGAATGCCGCCGATATTGGTAGCAACGCTTGGACAGCCGAAGAACATTGCTTCAAGAATGCTCAAACAGAAACTTTCGTTTTCTGAAGTGATCAGTCCTATGTCAGCGGCTTGGAGATAGTCTTCGATCTCGAGAATGTTTTCGCGCACAATGATACGATCTTCGATTCCTAGGCGGCGCACTTCGTCCATGAAAGGGGCAAAACTTGCTCCCGCCAAAATGACTAGCTTGAACGAGTCGTGTGGGCGAATACGCGCAATTGTCTCAAGCAATAGGTCGATCCGTTTTGTGGGACGCAGATTGGAGGAATGTAATATCATCACTTCGTCGCCGAGTCCCAATTCTTGGCGGACTTCTTGTCGCGAACGATATGGAGAGCCGGGTTTAAAAAAATTATGTATGACCTCAATTGGGCAATTAAAACCAAGAATGCGCTGCGTTTCAGCTTTCAAAAAAGCCGAAACAGTAGTAACCGCGGTGGACTGGGTCAAAGCATGGTGAATTGCAGGGCCATAGCCGGGGTCTTTGCCTAGTAGCATTGTGTCCGTGCCATGCAATGTTGTGACGACGCGCGGCTGCTGTTCTGGAGCTAGCATGGAGCGTGCCAGAAGCGCTGCTGTTGCATGAGGTACCGCGTAATGCACGTGCAAGATGTCTAATTTATACTGGCAGCTGACTTCTGCCATCTTGACTGAGAGCGGTAAAGTATAGTCAGGATATTTGAACAAATCATAATCGTTGATTGTAACGGGGTGAAAATGAACTCGCGGCTCTGCAGAGGGTAAACGAAAGGGACGTTCATAGCTGATGAAATGCACTTCGTGGCCGCGTTGCGCCAGCTCCAGACCGAGTGTCGTAGCGATGACGCCGCTTCCTCCTATGGAAGGGTAACAGGTAATGCCAATTTTCAAAAGACGTTCAGAATTCATACTAGAATTGCCGCGCTCCCTTACCCGCATGGGCGAGTGACTCAAAGACTAATGGCTCGTTCGGAAAAAGCGCGATAGCATATTCAATTCCCGCACTCGTGCCCAGCAATCTTGCCCGCGTCAGTTGCAAATCGACATAGTTGCGCGTGGATGCTTGAGACGCGTGGGCGTTCATAGCGGCAGTCCAAGCTGAAACAATTTCTGACGGGGAGACATCGATCAATATCGGCGTTGTATCCGTCGGTTCCCCTTCTGGTGTGATGGCGTAAAAAAACAATTGTTCGATTGCGTGTGTCTTCTGAGCGCTAAGCTCTTTTAAACCACCATAGCGGGACAGTCGAGCAGCGTCCCGAACAAGTTTTCCCAGCCGTGCGTGATCCGGATGTTGATTTTCGACGACGGTTGGTGCCAGTATTGTTGAAGGACGAATTCGGCGAATGATCTCTGCTAGTGTTATGGCATGAGCGGCACGAACCTCCAAATGCGCGTCACCGTCGAGCTCGATAAATTCTATGGTTGCGCCAAGCAGCCTAGCTGCCTCTGTTGCTTCAATTTCTCGTTGTTCCGGCGTGCCGTTTGTTCCAGCTTCTCCATGAGAACATACGACGAAATGTACTTTACGCCCCGTGCGCGTTTCACGCAATATAACGCCGCCGCAGCCGAATTCAATATCATCGGGATGAGCGCCGAAAGCTAGTAGTGGTAATGTTTTATCCAAGTTCTATGCAGGCCTCACCAGAGAGATCAACAGATTCTCGCGTTACGTAATTAATCTCAGGAGCGTCTTCTTTTTTAAGATAGTCCTGTTCGCTCGCGCCTGAAACGTAGTGCGTACAATGTATGACAGATTGCATCCAACCCAGACGAGTGTCGCGCGCTGGGCTAATCTGTTCTTTGGTAAAGGTGGTCAGCGGAATATTCACATATTGATCGCCGCCTTCATGCAATTTAAAGTGGTCACCAGCCAAACGCGCCCGTACAACTTCGTTCTCATAAGGAACATCAACAAAGAAATCCGATATGTCGCAAGCAGCGCGGCGAAACTCTGGGCTGCTTGAACGCACGACGGTCATGCCCTCGAGCCACCCTAAGGCAGTATACATCTCTAGACAAAAGTCAGCGACATTCGTGGCAGAGACACTCTTAAAAATATCGATTAAAGAGTGATCGATGTAATTTGGCAATTGTAATATGGTCTTTTCTTTCCATCCCTCAGGTATTCTTTTGAGATAGAGAGGCGAAAATTTACGTTGAGTTTTATTTTCAAAAGTGAAGTTTAGTAATGCCGGCTCGTTAGTTTTGCGATGTCGCAAAACCGTTCTTGTTTCGCGCGGATCATGGTCGGCATCATGACAGAAGAAGACAATTTCCCCGCCGATTTCTTTTTGTAAACGTCGAGCGGACCAGATTTTGGCAGCGTGAAATCGCTTTGGAAAAAATCCAGACGGCTGTTGTCCAAAGCATATCACTGGCGAACTCATGAGCCGTATTCCTTTTTCATTTGATTGTTCCCGATAGCTGATTGCAAAATTAGGCTGAAAGCCATGCAGGCGACACAGCCGATTAGAGGATACCAAAGGAACGAAATCGAAAGCTTAAAATAAAGGACGAAAACAAGTGCTTGTGCTATCAGTGCTGCCCAGAAGACAGCCGTGCCGCCGACGCGTCGGATGAAAAATGCCACGATAAAAAGACCAAGCATTACGCCATAAAATATAGAACCGAGTATATTTACGGCTTGAATAAGATTTTCCAAATGATGCGCATAAAGAGCAATTCCTATGGCGATCAAACCCCAGAAGGCTGTGAACCATTTTGTGGCGGTCAAGCATTTGTCATCATCGGCGTCGCGCTTAATAAGATGTCGATAAAAATCAATTGTTGTGCTCCCCCCAAGAGCGTTGAGTTCGGCAGCTTTGGAAGACAAAGCGGCGGCAAAAAAGGCAGTGATTAATAGCCCAATAACCCCATGAGGCAATTCGCGAAGAATAAAAGTGATGAATACATAATCTGCGTCGTTAACCTTTGCTTGAGGATTTTTTGCTGTCAGCTCTACGGTGGCAGCGGAGCGAATTTGTTCGCTCTGTTGCCGTGCTTTTGAAGCGGAAGCGAATGCAGCCTCAGCCGTTAATTGATCCCCTTTGTGTCTGGCGTCTAGCCAATTCTCAAGTTGTCGCCGAATTTGCGCATGGGCCGCATCAAAATCAGTTTTATAGGCAAGTAGTTTTGGCTCAGATTTGTGCTGCAAGAGATAATCGCTGGAAGCTGAATCAAAAAACAGGGGTGGTTGTTGAAATTGATAAAAAACAAAAAGCAATACGCCTATAAATAAAATGCAGAATTGCATGGGGATTTTGAAGACCGCATTGAATAGAAGTCCAAGGCGACTTTCCCGTATTGAAGAACCGGAAATGTAGCGTTGGACCTGAGATTGATCTGCGCCAAAATAGGACAGCATGAGAAATGTTCCACCAATGAGTCCTGACCAAAACGTATAACGTTCATTTATATTGGTGGAAAAATTGACGGCCTGGAGTTTGTGAAATCCTCCTGCCAATTTTAGTGTGTCGTCCAAAGTGAGTCCTGCAGGCAGTTTTCCAATCAACAAACAGGTAGCAGCGACCATACCAGCTAATATAATAGCTAGCTGATATTTCTGTGTGACTGTTACGGCATCGCTACCGCCCATTACAGTGTAAATCATTACAACCAGTCCAAAACCGACTATAGTCAAGTTAAGCGGCCAGCCCATTACTGTGGTCAAAACGATTGCAGGCGCATAAATTGTCAGTCCGGCTCCAATTCCGCGTTGAAGTAGAAAAAGCACAGCGCCAAGTAGCCGTGTTTTGCTATCGAATCGTTTACCTAGATATTCGTATGCGGTATAGACATTCAGCTTTTGAAAAATAGGTAGAAAGAACATAGCAATGATTATTAGGGCAATGGGCATGCCGAAGTAGATTTGTACGAAGCCGAGTCCGTCGAGATAACCTTGCCCAGGTGTTGAGAGAAAGGTTATTGCACTTGCTTGAGTGGCCATCACTGAAAGTCCGATAACAAACCAAGGCGTTTGTCCATCGCCTTTCAGGTAGCTATTGAAGTTACGGCCTTTGCGTGTATGCCATACCCCATAAAATGCGATGCCAAGTATAGAGACTATGAGAACAAGAAAATCCAACCAGTTCATGAGGCGAACTCCGTCAAAGCAATGAGCAATCCTAGCCAGAAAATGAAACTGCCGATCACGAAAAGATAGGCGCCATTCCATGTTCTTGGCCAGGGTAACCCGGTCAGCTCAGTTTCATTTACGGATGGATCATTATCGGTAACGTCTGTCATTTGCCTATGGAAATTAAATTGGCGAACAATCGATATGCTCCGGGTACACCGGCAGGAAGCTGGCGGAAAAAGGAAAGTCCTGTATAAATAAAATATCCTTTGCCATATTGCGCTACGAGCAGACCACCCTTAAGAGGAGGTTCGCCAGGATCGTTGCAAGCAATAATTGGCGTGAAATGCTCATCCCATTTATCGGGAAAATAGAGTCCGCGTTCTTGAACCCAACCGTCAAAATCGCCAGGAGTAATCTTATTGGGTGTGTTTAACACTGGATTATCTGGAGCTAGGAAAGTGATGGCAGACTTTTGGTCGGTGACGCGATCGCGAGAGAGTTGCAGCTTGTAAGGAGCAATGTCATTTATTTTTAGCGTGCTCGTAATGGTGTTAGAAAGATTATATTGCGCCACAACTGTGCCGCCATTTTTAACGTAAGCAAAAAGTGTGGGCAAGACCTCCGCAATATTCTTGCGAACATTCAAAGCACGTACGCCAATCACAATCGCGTCGAAGCCGCTCAATTCGTCAAGCGTGTATTTCTTATCGTCCAGTATTCTAACGTTATAGCCCATTTGCTCTAGACAATCCGCTACACTATCGCCTGCGCCGGGCAGATATCCTATTGTGTGGCCGCGGGTAGCGACCTCAAGACTTACTGCTTTCATCGAGGCAAGTGGCTGCAGCAATTGTGGCGGGATATGTGCGTAGCTAATTTCTTCGCGCTGATTGCTATAGCGCGCGCCATTAACTTTAGCGCTCGCTATGATTTTTACTGTTGACGATTTCTGCGGCGCGGTGAGAGTAAATTTGAACTGTTGATGTTCGCCAACCTTTACTAAATGGAACGGTTGCTTGAGCGGCTCTACTTTCCAATCAGATGGCGCTTCCAGTTGAAGGCTGCCAGAAGAATCGGCGCGATAGGCGGTGAGCTCAACCTCAACTGAGTGTGAAGCTCTAGGAGCAAATAAGACCACTTCAGAGAGAAATTTCAGAGAGACAGGCGGAATGACATCTATCCGGCGACGGATCTGTTTTCCTGAAGAATTGGTCGTAATTTGAATGGGCTCGTCTGGAATTGCGAGCGTTTGCCCAGATATCGTAAAGAGATTCTCGATCGGAAATGGCGGAGAATTTTCTGCTGTACCAATGAGATTGGCATCATCAACGTGAAACGTTCCTGGAGTTCCTTCGCTTCTTAGCCAGTATGGTTGTGTCAACTTGCTTGTAATGGGCAACGTTTCAATAGAATCCCAAGAAGCGGTTTTGTTGACTTGTAAATCAATTCCCTTTTTTATTTCCTTTTTTAGCGTTGGATAGCGTACAGCTAGCCAACGAACCGGAACCTGGGCATTGATAGTCGCACTATGATGAAGATTCATGTGTTCGCCGGGCACGATGTCGCAATGGGAAGTGGTTGTTTCCACGTTTAAGCCCAGACACGCTTGAAGTATGCGATCAAGCTGGCTCTTCTTTTCTTTGATTACCGGATCAGTTGTCGATAGAGCCGACAATTGGCTGCGCAATTCCAATAATGCTGGCACGCTGGCAGAGGGGTCTTTAGGATCGAATTTGGCTATTATTGCGTCGATAGATTTTTGAATCGGTGCGCCTCCGGCAACGCGGTTCCAGGTGGTGTCTACCCCATCGAGAATGTCGTTGACTGCCGGTGCACCGTCCAGCAATTGAAAGGGCTGAACTCTAGTGCCACCATGAGGACCAGGGAATTGAAATGTATCAAAGCCCTGCGTCTTGTGCATAGCGCGACTTAACTCTGCCAGATGTTCAAATGTCTCACCGGAGACCATGTCTTTACCCCCGATTTCTATCTTTAGCGGAATAACACCGACTGCTTTCTCACTTTGAAAGGTGGAAATATTCCAAAAGATACGTTTGGGTTGCCATGGTTGCAGTCCTTGTTCGGGAAAGGCTTTTGGATCACCAGCAAGTTTGAATGCTTCCATCGCTAAGACAGCCGAGGCAGTATGGTGCCCGTGCGTGCCACCGGGAAGCGGCGAAAAACGTGTAATCAAGACATCTGGTCGAAATTCGCGAATGACGCGAACAATGTCAGAAAGCACTTGCTCTTTATCCCAAATGCCGAGAGTCTCGGTATAGTTTTTGGAATAACCGAAATCAACTGCGCGGCTGAAAAATTGTTGGGCGCCGTCAATTTTTCTCGCGGCTAATAGTTCCTGCGTACGCGCCACGCCTAGCTTTGGACCGAGATCCGGGCTAAGAGCATTTTGTCCGCCATCTCCACGTGTGAGTGAGAGGTACGCAGTGCGGTAGTTCCTGCCTCTCGAGAGGTAGGCAAGCAGCTCTGTGTTTTCGTCATCAGGATGTGCAGCGATATATAGCACGCTACCCATTTGGCGAAAACTTTCGAGCTGTTGAAGAATAGCTGGCGCCGAATCGCTTTTCATCTCCTCTCCTGAAACCGAAGCCGAGACAGAAACAGAAATAAAAATAAAAAAGATTGGCGCCGCACAAATCAGTATGCAGCTGATTGCGCGACGCCAATTCTTGAGGAGCGACAAGGCCAAGACGAACCTTCTCACTGCAAACTAGCTATTAGGTCGGCGTTCAATTTGACAAAGGTGTCTTCATGAGCCTTTTCCGCCAATTCTTTTGCATGTTTGGCTGTGGCGATTGCCTCATTCTTTTCGCCTAACTTAGCGAGAATTTTGGCTTTCCAGTAGACCGTGTAGAACATTTCCTTTTCAGCGTTAGCGGCGTCTATCCACTTCTTGGCTTTTTGCATATCCAGGTCATGGTCGTAATAGAAATGCGCTGCTTGAAAGTATGGTTTCTCTTTGGCGTCCGATGCCATCACCTCATCAATCTGTTTTACGAGTTTATCGACAAAGTCAACTTCCACTTTTATCGGTACTTCTGTTTTGTCCCAAACTATATTGAGGAAAGATGACTCATCGCGAATTTTATTGAATTCGATAGTGAAGGCATCGACAGCCTTATCTAACGTCACGGGTGTGGCCTTGATCCGCGCTATATCTGACTTTTCGTCGTACTTGTAGGCGCCCCATTGCTCGGCACCTTTATTGATGATGATTGTCCATTCATCTTTGCCTGGTATAGTCATCAACGCATAAGTGCCGGCTGGAATTTCAGTACCATTTAATTTCACAGGAGTGCTGAAAATTATTTTGGTCGCTTGATTTGCACCAGTGCGCCACACTTTATCAAAAGGAACTACGTCGCCGAAAATTTCGCGGTCTTTGACACCTGGTCGTGAATAGTCAACTTCGATATCAGTTAAGCCCACACGCTGTTTCAGTGTGCAACTCGGGCTGGATTGAGGGAATTCAATTTTAGGTTTGGGCGTTTCTGCCAACGCGCTGTTAGCCAAAGTCAATGCGCAACCGACTGCTAAATAAGATAGTTTTTTGAAGTTCATATATTTTTCCACTTGACCATTAGAGGGGTATTAGTAGTAGACCAGTCTAGTTTAGCACTGTTGTTGCCGAACAATAGAAATGCCGATAAATAGGCAAATTGCGATGTTGCCAATATGGATCGAGTTCTTTGCAATGTATGTTCGAGACCAGTTCAGTTCGCTGTTTCTGCAATGAGAAGTTGGTGGCACGCCTAGGTCGAGACATAATTGCTTCGCGATCTCGTCAGCAACGATGACTTTTTCAAACTTGGGGGTCCTACCTAGAACTGCCGTTTGAAGGCATTGATCATGGACTGTTAATTTTAATAAACCGATCGGTTCGCTATTGTCTTGCTATTGATAGTCGCTTGCGGTATTCTGAACCATATGGTTCAATAAGTTACGAGCTAGTTACTCCACAGGGTTGAGATTATGACTAACATTCAAGGATCGGTAAGCTATGCCAAGCACGATGGCGGGGTGTTCATGCCTAAGGACGTTCAAGTAGTGGCGACTTGGCCAGCTAGAACCTTTCTAGAAAACATAGCTATAGACAAAGCCGGGATGATATTTGTCAGCGTCTATTCTCACAATCGAATAGATCGTTATGATCCGGCAAGAGGATTAACCACCGCCTTTGCCGTGCTGCCGGCACCACCGATGGGTCTGGCTTTCGACGCGAGCGGTGTGCTCTGGGTAACAGGCGGGAAGTTTCCCGAGGGACCTGGATTTGTATGGAAAATTGCTGCGGATGGGTCCGTCCAGCACTGGTCCGATTTGCCAGATGCGCCCTTTATAAATGGTTGTACTTTGCACCCCGATGGACGTACACTGCTGGCGTGCGAGAGCCTTACTGGGCGAATTCTGGCAATTGATCTGCGAGAAGCCGATCGTTGGTCTGCCTGGCTGACAGACGATCTTATCAAACCGAATCGCCCGCATTATCCTGGTGCTAACGGAATCAAAATTGTAGACGGTTGGGCCTGGATAAGTGTTTCTGGACGGGCACTAATGGTGCGCACGAAATTGCAGCCCGATGGGTATCCGGGACCGCTTGAAACGGTTGCAACGCATATCATCGGTGATGATTTCGCCTTGGGATCTTCTGGGTCACTCTACATCACCACTCATGTGGAGCAAACTTTAGTCCACATTGATCCCGCTGGAATCCGCACCACTATTGCAGGACCTGAACAAGGCGCTGTCGGTGCTACAGCTTGTGCGTTTGGGTGTACGCCAGATGACGAAAGCGCGCTCTACGTCACTACTGACGGTGGCTTCATAGTGCCTTACGAAAACAAAGTCCAAGAAGCGAAGCTCCTGCGCTTAAAGGTGGGCGAGACAGGGTATGCTCTAATTGCCAATTCTGTATAATCCGGTATAAGCCTGTCTAGTCCTATGTAGCCAGTCTGTTTAAATTGGCAAGCAACTGAAAGAGGAGTAGTGATGACTGGTTCAACTGTAAAAATTGCAGTGTTGGATGATTACCAAAACATTGCCCTGACAATGGCTGATTGGTTGGCTATTCCCGGCAATCCTGAGATCAAAGTATTTAACGATCATATTGTCGAGCTGGAGCCGCTAGTCGAGCGCCTATTTCCGTTCGATGTCTTATGCATCATGCGCGAACGAACACCAATGACGGCGGCGCTTCTTGACCGCTTGCCAAACGTCAAATTGATTGCATCCACAGGTTCACGCAATGCGGCTATCGACCTTGAAGCGGCTAAAAAGCATGGCGTCGAGGTCGCTCATACCGGATATCAGTCGGCTCCAACTATCGAATTTACTTGGGCATTGATTCTGGCCCTTGCGCGAAATATAGCACCTGAAAACACCTCATTGCGCAGCGGCGGCTGGCAAACAACTGTTGGTGCAGATCTTTACGGCAAAACACTCGGCGTTCTGGGATTGGGTAATATTGGTGCGCATGTTGCTGAAATCGGAAAGGCCTTTGGAATGAACGTGATCGCCTGGAGTCAAAATCTGACACAAGAAAAAGCAGCATCGTTAGGTGTGCGCTTTGTGCCCAAAGATGAATTGCTTAGTGAAGCAGATTTTCTCACAATACACCTGGTACTGAGTGACCGAAGCCGAGGGATAATTGGAAAAGCTGAACTCGGCATGATGAAGCCCACAGCATTTTTGATTAACACGGCTCGTGGGCCAATTGTCAACGAGGCGGCGCTTGTTGAAACTCTGACTGCGCGGAAAATTGCAGGGGCGGCAATTGACGTGTTCGATCGCGAGCCGTTGCCACCTGAGCACCCCTTTCGCATACTTCCAAATGTACTTGCTACTCCACATCTGGGTTACGGCTCGCAGTGCCTGTACGAAATCTTCTACAGGGATTCCGTAGCAAACATCAAAGCCTGGATTCTAAGAAATTCGGGCAAGAGCCTTTAGACTTGTGCTCTGCCGCCGTCAACGAACAGTTCGATACCTGTGACGAAGCTGGAATCATCGGAGGCAAGAAATAGAGCTGCCTTGGCGACTTCATCTGGCTCGCCCAGACGTCCCATCGGAATTGTGGAGGCGATTCTGGCGATTGCATCAGGTGGTTGCTGATCCAGAAGTGGTGTAGCAATTGGACCAGGGCTCAGCACGTTTGAACGGACGCGACGATCCTTAAGTTCTGACGTCCACGATCGCACAAGACAGCGGATGGCTGCCTTGGTGGCACCATAGACACCGAACGTTGGGGTACCTTTGACGCTGGCGACAGAGCCAGTGAGAATGATCGAACCACCATCATTCAGTAGTGGCAAAGCTTTTTGCACTGTGAACAGTGCTCCCTTGACATTGAGGTTGAACAGTTTGTCGAAATGCTCCTCCGTGATACCTCCCAGTGGAGCCAATTCCGCGACGCCTGCGTTAGCGAAAACGATATCGATTCGCCCATGCGCGCTCACAGCCTTGTAGAGGTGATCCAAGTCGTCCAGTTTGGTAACATCTCCCTGGATAGCCGAAACGTTGCTGCCGATTACCTTGACGGCCTCATCCAGCTCCTTCTGTCGACGGCCAGTGATGAAGACATAGGCACCCTCTTGGACGAAGAGCTTCGCTGTAGCCAGCCCTATTCCCGTACTGCCGCCCGTGATCACTGCCACTTTTCCCTGCAATTTACCCATAATGATTACTCTGTTGACGAGAATCGCGAGCCTATGTTGCAGTTTGCAAGATCAGTCCCTTACCATTGTGGGGTACCATTTCAAATTTTGCTCTGAATTGTGAACCATTAGGTTCATAATACCTGTAGGCTGAGATTATATGCAAGTTATGTTAAAGCGCTCGGTTCAAAATATTTATAATTGATCAAGGCAAGCCGCAGGCATAGCTCAGGCACCGTTCGGTTCAATATATGATACAATCCGCATCATGAGCAGACCGAAGAACTTTAGTAGAGAAGAAGTACTGCAGAAAGCGATACCGCTTTTCTGGCAACGTGGTTATGCCGACACAAGCCTTCAAGATTTGGAAAAGGCGACAGGAGTCAACAAATCCGGACTCTACTCCGAGTTTGAAAGCAAAGAAGAAATCTTTTTAGAGAGCTTGAAATACTATCTGTCGCAACGTGACGGAAGTATTTTGAAGAAAGAGCCACTCGGTTGGGAGAATATCAAAAACTTCTTGGCTCAGTCCTGTCCAGCAGGAAGTACCGGTGGCTGCCTGGCAATTTATTCAATGCGAGAACTTTCGGTAGTTCCAAGCGAAGCGCAGAATATTCTTTCTTCAAGTTTGGCAGCTAAGAAACAACTGATTGCAAAGAATATTGCGGCAACGTCTATGAAATCTAATGCTGATTTGCTGGCAGACATTGTTTTGACCTTTTTTACGGGTCTCTGTTTGGAGCAAAACCTTGCCAGAAGAAGAGCAGCATCTGTCCGAAAAATCGAAGGTTTTATTGAGATGCTTGGTCAGTTAAAGTAGGCATTGAACTATAATATGTTGCGGTTATCGTAATATCTAGAAAAGACCTTCTAGCTCAACCGTGTTTGGCTTGCCCTTTAAACTCTCAGTCCGTCGATCAAAGTGTCCAATAACTTCCGCAACATAGGCTCGCGATTCTCGTCAACAGAAGTGGCAACGAGCGCCGGATGATGAAAACCGATTGTCGCCTCGAATAGAAGGGCAACCACTGCATCGACATTTTGTTTTTTGATCAAACCGGAGTCAATCGCTTGACTGACAATAGTGCTCAATTGACGATGCATCGTCGCCATATGTTTTTTCACGAATGGCTTTTCAGCTTGAGCTGAATAATTGAAGGCTTTGAATAATTCAGGCTCGTGTTTGACCTTTTGTACTTTCATCCGATGCAGTTGGATAAACCATTGAACAAGTCGTTTGAGTGCATCACCGGACTTCTTTTCTGTACAAAACGCTTCTTGCTCAGAATCGACTTGCGCCAGCCAACGTTGGCTGACGGCATCAAATAAAGCTGCCTTGTCGGCGAAATGACCATAAAGGGCGGCATGACTCACGCCCAGCGATTTGGCAATGTCGCTCAACGTAACGCGGCTGAAACCAACTACCTGCATTTGGGCGATCGCGCAATCAATCGCCTTATCTTTTAATTGTTCAGATGTAAGACCGGTGCGTGGCATAATCCCTCCTTTACTATTGTAACTTACAAAGCTTGACTTTTGTAAGAGCTATGAGGTATTCTTACAAGTAACAAAGTTTGTAAGTTGTAGGTTGAGGCGGCTTGGGTCGCTTAGATTACTTAGATTAGAAGATTAACCGCCAGAGGAGTAAGCATGCAGACATCGACACAATTAGGTGGGACATTTAAGTTTCCCAGCACGAATTTAACAGTCAATCGAATGGGGTATGGGGCTATGCAATTAGCTGGCCCCGGAGTCTTCGGACCCCCCAAAGATAGAGATATAGCCAAAGCGGTTCTCCGCGAAGCGATTGAAACTGGCATCAATCATATTGATACCAGCGACTATTACGGTCCCCATGTCACAAATCAAAT
>Ga0206820_1034_pt1 | contig 36201 bp, 30 predicted proteins | sample Alteio_BWOrgCont_84_FD_152857 | JGI IMG/M metagenome (GOLD analysis project Ga0206820, IMG submission 152857) | Enriched cells from forest soil in Barre Woods Harvard Forest LTER site, Petersham, Massachusetts, United States -... | ecosystem: Environmental > Terrestrial > Soil > Temperate forest >...
TTGACCTGCCTCCGCACCCAGAGCCTTCAAATCGCCCTATAGGCCTGAAGTACAAATCGAAGTGGAAACCTTCTCCGCCACAGATCAACGAAAAGAAAGTTGAAGTCTCCTTCCTCCGGCGCTGCATCGAATAAAAAGGTCGATCAGGTCAGCTTGCGCGCCATAAATATTAGTCTTCTACCCAAGGCGTAGTCAGCCATCGGATTACTAGCACTTAATTCATTAGCATTTCCGTTTTTAGACTCACCAATGAATGCTTCAATTCCAAGATGCTTCACATGCACCTCATAGCCTAAATGACCAAGCATTATTTCCACCGCTGATCGACTGGGATGCGCTACGACAGCGTAACCATTTCCATCGAGATCGGCGATCCCATTACCCATTACCGAACTTGGTTCAACATATATCCGAAAAGACGGATATACCTCCAATGAAATTGCCGTGTCGACGATAATCACTGACGGATTTGTTCTGGCAACCCTCTTAAGAAGTTCATATGGTGACGATACGTGGTACAGAATTCCCAAGACCAACGCGGTGTCGTAAATTCTAGAGCACCATTTGCCTTCAGCCGACACATCTTCATTTATTACTTCGAATCGCTTACGGGAGTGCCCGCACTCTGCCAGATTCGCAGCGCATTTCTCTGCCACATCTGTTCGACCCTCAACACCCGTAACGTGCGTTACAGCCATGGATAACAGTGCATGCATCCATCGCCCATCATGGCAGCCAACATCTAGAACCCTCTTTGCAATAAAAGCGTCTAGATGATCTTCGATGATTGCATCATATCTTGCATTGAGCCTAGTTGGCCAATTACCCGTCGTTCCATCTTTTACAAAAATGCTGTCCGCTTGAAAGAAAGGCATTCGTTTGTTCCTAAATTCATAATTTTCACTGCGCTACTTAGTTAAATGTGCGATATATCCCTGAGTTGCTTATCTACGCGCGGCATAATTCGTTGCACATGTAATCAAAGATATTCTCTTAAAAAAACAAAGAATTTTAATCACCTAAAATCAGAACTGAAGGAAGCCGACTTTCAGAATCTGTCCTCAACAACTGATAAGCTATTCCGCTAAGGCCACACATCAGGCCCGACGCGAAAAATCCATGATGTGTTTCGCAACTCGGACCAAAATCTTCCATGCTGCTCAAAACTGCTGCCATAAGTGCGTCCCGTGACATACCTAATCGAATGATGTTCTGGCCGATGCTCTGGTCTAATAATTCCCATGCACCAAGATCACCGTGACATAAGCAATGACTCCAACCAAGTCCGCGCCTCGCAGTAGCGAGCGAAGCACGCTTTAGCACACGTAACGTCTGAGGTGCCTCCAAGAATGGATCAATGTCGAGGTGCGCTAAGCCGATCCCAACTGAGCCATGGCACCACGCGGCGGCAGATCTTCCACCGCCAGTTACGCGCATATCAAGCCAATTTTTTTCGTCGTTATCGAACAGATTGTCTTCGAAACGAAAAGCCGCTTGAGCCACCTCCTCAAATCGATCTTCTCCCGTCGCGCGCGCCAATTTCGTCAGCGCCCACCCTATGCCCGTCGCTCCATGGGAGAAACCGCCAAGCCCTTTTGGCCACTTGGCAGCGTTCGGCCAAAATGCATTGCCTCTCTCGAACGTTGCCGATTCACACAGCTCGTGTCCGAAACGCTTCGCAGCGTCGAGGAACGTTGCGTCGCGAGCTCTAGAGGCGAGCATCAATAGCACGGATATAGCTCCAGCCTTGCCAGACAGCACGTCGCTTCCTTGATGCCTAACCGCGCCGATCATATCCAGCGCTAAGCGACGTGCCCGCTCCATCTCATCATTGCAATTGCGATTCCATTCGCCAAGAACCAGAAGAGTCCAAATCTGCGATCCGAGGCCAACATAGGCACCAATTTTCGTCGATTCTCGCGTCTCTCTCGTAGCCCGACATTTGTGGGCGTCATCATACAGTTTGAGAGTGCCTTGCACCTCATCGGACAAAGTTTCAATACCTGCGACGGGATCCGCTCGTCCGGCGTGTATTTCTCGCACATACGCGCCTAAAAGGAGCGCGACCCCTGACAGCCCTCCGTACAAGTCAACACCCACACGGGATGGCAACCATCCCTTAGACGTCAATGTAGGCACGATCCACGTCACGGCACCATCGTTGCCACGAATCGCGCTATCACGCAGTCCGGTTAATATCTGCGCCAACTGCGTTCTACGCCGCACCTCTAAGTCGTGGTGTCGAATTTTTCTTGGTAACAAGAAACGATCAGGGCGATCTTGATTCACGCACGTGCTCTTGATTTTGAAAGCAATGTACCTTTTATCGGGTGGGCCAATGCCACGCTGGCTCATCCAAAGGTCGCTGCCCTACTACACACGTCTTACCCAGATGTTTTTCGAGATTGATCACGTTACATTTCGCTTCATCTAGCGACGCAATTAACCGAGGCGCATGGGAAATAACCCAAATTTGACTGCGCCTCGAAGCATTGATAATCAGGCGCCCTAGCGCCGGCAATAAATCCGGATGGAGGCTTGTTTCCGGCTCATTTAATACCATTAAAGGCGGAGGGCGCGGAGTATGTAGTGCGGCAATCCAGAGCAAATATCGTAACGTTCCATCAGACAATTCTGACGTAGAAAGTGGTCGTAGTAGCCCGTGCTGTTTGAATAGCAATCCAAATCGCCCGTCATTAATGGTTACATCAACCGAGGCTCCAGGAAAAGCATCTGTCACTGCGGCGTCGAGCGCTTCGTCATCACCAATTTCAAGTATTGTTTGCCAAGCCGCTGCAAGATCGTGACCGTCATGGCTTAAAATCGGCGTCCTTGTTCCTACGTGCGTCGTGCGCGCTGGTGCGTCCACATCTGTACGGAAGTGGTCATAGAATCGCCAGGCTCGTATAGAGTCACGCAACGCTAAAACTTCGGGCGATCGATGCGGGTCGGCAATTTGAGTGAAGATGCTTTCGAAAGCATTTAAATTCGTCGCGAGGACTTTCCACTCTCGTTTATCACGAAGCCTGACGGTGCTATTGCGCCGCTCCACCAGCGCACTGGCGGGACGGAGAAACGGCCCACTCCAGATCGCCTCGCATTTTATTTGCGGATCAAGTGTAAATGCCGATGCTGGAGGCGGCGGCGGCGGAAAGCCGAGGTCAAGCGCGTAACCAAAATCTGATCCCGCAAATCCTAACTTGAGCCCAACCGGCTCTTTGCTACCACTACCTTGAATCGGCTTCGCCCCGCGCTCCATCTCCGGCGTAATATGATCAGGTCCTGCCCATAAGGTGTTGGACAACCCGCCTTCACGTGCGAGAGCACTGACTACACTCCCCTGAGCCGCCTCAACGATGAGTCGCAGCGCCCTGTACAAATTTGACTTACCGCTGCCGTTCGAACCAGTTATCACGTTCAATTGTGAAAGAGGTAACGTAACCGAGCGCAAAGAACGATAGTTAGCGACGGCTAGGGTCGTGAGCATCGAAAATAAACCTCAAGGCTTAGTCGTTTGTCAGAGGAGAAGATGCCAGCGTCCCCGGCATTACGCATTGCCACTAAGTATCATAGCCCCTTGGGAAGCTTTGGTTTCACTGATTTCAGACAATGCGCGCGGGACCATACTTTTGAGGAACTTTGCTACACCTGCCGCATTCATTTCAGTTCTTATCGCCGCTGCTGTGGGAAGACCGTCATCCGCACGAGTTGCCTCATAACCAATCAATTCACTGGCTGCATCGGCAACAGTCATAAAAATTGTACGGAGGTCATTCCTTAAATGTTTAGACTTTTCAGAGTAATTCGCCGTTTGCACCACCGCGTAGCGAAGATTGGTAGCCATGGTCTGGCAAGACATAATTAAGTCCATAACATTCCCTGGTTTAAGCGGCCCGTGTAATGAATACTGTCGTTCCGTGTCTTCTTTAATCACCTTGTCTATTGCCTCCAATCCTTCAAGCATCGCTTCCATCAGACTTCTAATCGCTTGCCAATCAGTTTCGGACGTCATCACATATTCTCCGTAATTTCATGAGGTAGTAATGGGGTTCTTAAACCATTGATCCCAGCGAGCTCACCGAAGCCAATAGCGCCACCAGCTGTTCCAATCCAGAAGCCAGGTATATCTACCTGGTTGACTCTTAAGGGACGTTGCCTAAGTTCAACAAAGTGGCTTAAACGTAACCACGTTAGTAGTTCATCCATCAATGACCCGTTCCTATCAATAAACCTTTTCGCGATAAGCGCCACTCCCAAGCTTCCTTGACATAGCGAATCGTCAACGAGTCGATATTTTCGCTCCAGCAACGCCACTACAGCTTGCTCGAATGGGTGCTCATCTATAAATTTCCTGGCCGTTTCAAATTTAACTTCAGTCAAATATGAAAGAGCCAGATAGATGCCAGGAAATCCGTGACTCCAAGCGCTTTCACCATCTTTCCTTTGCGGAGATCTCTTCCTGAAATCAAACCAATTTGAAACATCTGGCTCAAAATGGTTCATCTCCCACTTGATCAAATTCTCGATAAGTGCGCACACCTTGTCCTTGCGCCAACCTTCCAAGAGATCCTTCGCAGTTGCGAGACCTACAGCGACTCCAATCTGACCGTGCGATAGACCTGTTAGACACGCATCGGGATGATAAGAAACGGCAGAGTTCGTGGGGAAAATCGTATAGCCGGCTGCCTCTTGCTTACGAGCAAATAATGAATCGATTGCTCTATTCGTTGCATCCAACCAGATCTCATCTCTCGTAAGCTTATACATGTTCCCGCATACTGCCACCAAGCCCGCATCACCGGTCATTAAATCCGCTTCAATGCCAGCACGGAGCTGCTCATCCAGTAGCTTTGCCATGACCAATTCGCCCGAGTGTCGGCCAAATTGAGCGAAGGACAATGGGCTTCGCTTACTTAACATCTTCGCGCAAAGCGGTAGTGACGATATCGTTCCGCTGTACGCGCCCCCAAGCTTAATTTCAGGATCACGAAGCTCTCTTAACAGGGTTTCGGAAAGAACATCTACCAACCGGTCAATTTCTTTTCCTTTGTGGTCAGCGATAGAGGTGCAAAGGAGATGCGCAGAATAGATGATCCCGCCCATTCCGCTATAAAAGTCACTCCCAAGCAATCCAAATTCCGCTGACGCACCAGATGCTCTAAATCCGTACCAATACCCGGGGACAACTTCACCTTCCCGTAAAAAAAGTTCTAACGTCCGCACGTTTGCGCTTACGCCTTCGAAACAATCATCAACCGTCAACGATCTCGATATATCTTCGTCACGAAATTTGTGATTCTTAGACTTGAGGGTGTCGGAGTTCTTGTAAAATAGCGATAGCGATGAGACACCACCGACCAAAAGGCGTCGCTCAAACTGAAGTCGACTATCCAAATCACTATTAACGTAGTTTTCGACGTTTGTGCGACCAGATGTATATGTTCCATCGGGAAGAATGTTCTCCCCGCCGTAACCAATATCCCGAAACGTAAAACTAGTCGGTGTTGATTCAAATCGAGGGACATCACCATTGAAGCAAGCTTCGATCTCAACGTCGACAGCCACGTCTATCACACGACCCACGGATATGGAGCTCTCTATGAACTCGCGTCGCAACGCAGAATTCTGCATAAATCGTGGATGGTAAGAACATAAGGTTACGTAATGGTATCCGGATGTGGGTTTCGTTATGAGGCGATTCACCAGATTGCTGGTTTCGGCGCAAAGTTCAAGCAAGTCATTCTTGTGACTCTTGAGAAAACGAAAGCCATTAAGCATTCCCTTCTCAAGCTCGACAGAGTAGTTCCAAGGAAGCTGCGTTTCACCGTTCATCCGCAGTATGTTTGCCCCAGGATAAAGTTGAACTCCTCGCTGCTTGAATGTGTTTTGATCGGGTTCTGCGTCATCTGTCAATTGATAGAAAGGCATGCTCACATACTGAGGTGTCAGAGCTCCGATTCCGCTTAAGTCAACCCCAACCATATCGGCGCCTTTCCATATCCAAAGTGGAAGTAAGCCAGTTTCTTGGCAATTCCAGTGTATTTCAGGCGCAAGGGGAACCCCGTCCACTTCCTTAACAGGTGTGTGACTGAAAGCAGTTTCAAGATCGATAAATACGGGCGAATCCCCGTGTGCTATGAGATTTCCCGAGTGCAAATCTGGCACACGAAGTGCGGTGAGTAACGCAGTCAGAAAACCTAAGCGCTTGAAGTAGGTTTTTACTTCTGATTCGCTTGCAGCCTCCTTCTGCGGAAGCCAACGAACCCAACCGTACATCCCCTTATCTATCGCCGTTGGAGTAAGTAATCCCGAATAAGGAGGCCCTGAGACGTTCATCGCAGCTTCGATGAATTCGGTAACGGTTGCTTCAAGCGCCAATGAACGTGGCTTATAACCAACCACCGGCTCGCCATTGCAACACAACTTCACTACGGAACGATGTTGCGAATGGGTCTCGGCTGACCCCAACTCTATAAGGTCAATGTCGCTATATTGGTACTTTAATCCGAACTGGGTACAGACATCATTAAAATCCGACTTTAGTCGACAGCAAAATTCAATGCAATTCCTAGCATACGACTCGGAAATAACTTTCAATAGACGAGCGAGCTCAGGATAGACTCTCACCATGCGACGAGGCCATTCCTTGTCCTTAATCAATTTCCGTCTCGCGTCAGCGTCAGTGAGCCCGAACTGCAAGGATGCCATCGCGCGAAGCTCAAGAAGCACTGTTTGTTGCCCAACGTTCTCGAGTTTATTGCAGAGCGATGTCAGAAATCCTTGTGTAACCAAACGTTCGATGCTGTCCAAATTGTATTCAAGACCTAGCTCAACATCTTTGAGAAACCCATTTAGATACTCAACAAAAACGGATTCGGTAGAAATACGTTGAGAAGCCTCGACTGTAATCTCTGCAAGATTGTTATTCACGTTCTCGCACTCCATGTATTTGGCTAAGTCGAATAGTTCCAGTTAACGCGTACAAGCTGCGACAACATCTAGGACTACTAAGTCCGCGTGCTTCGTGCCTGAACCTCGCTTGCCTACCCAACATTTCGAAATTGACGGAAGCGCAATCACCGTTCCCGTCGGGCAATCGACCGTTATGTGCTCTGTAATTGAGGCAATACTGGACATCTTTTCCGATGCACTAAGCCCAAAGGTCGGAAATGCGCCCCTTTGGCTCCGATCGTTTAATAAGTACAACATTCGGACTGAGGTATTGAATTCCTCTTTTTGCTCGGCTGGTTTGGGGAAAACGTCTTTGTCCGGACCAATCACATGACATTGTGTGTGCCAATTGCTCGCAATAAAATATGGAATTGCCAAGGACAATAGTGTTTCCTTCCAGACCGACAACAAAACATTACTTAGAAACTTGCCGACCTCCTCGAACTGGTCCCCGGCGATCACTGCAGCTTTCAAATCGTCAGAGAGCTGTCCAGAAAGAAGGCTCAAGAACACAATTGCTCTGTTGCGCCCACACTCGATCAGATGTCGCTCCATCGTGCCCTCATTCTTCTGTCAAATCGATGTCCGGCTCAGTTCGCACAGGTTCCTTTGACCGCACTTTCTGTAAAGGAGGCGCGATACGTACCCCTTCCGCATCTACTCCTTTGACGTAGAACTTCTGCCATTTCTCCGAAATGACAGCAGGCTTTTCCTTCTTCTTTCCGTCTATAAATGACTCGCGGCTTCTTACATATGCATCAAAGGACCGCTCAAGATCCTTATCAGAAGATAAGCTTCTAATTTCCGGCTGGACATTCGTGATGGACGCGGTTTGAATTGGAATAATCAAGCAAAATGGCTCGTCCTTCTCAAATATTACTGTCCCAGACTTAGTCATCATCCAGTTCATGGTGAATGTAAATGGAAGTCGACTCGTGTCTAACATTCCAGCGAGTGGTGAAATTCCATGTTTTGGATTGTTTAAAGGACCTGTCGCGAGCAGTTGATAACCGTTAGATATCCTGAAGATATAGCCTGAGTGAAAAGTGACGATGCCACGGGAGAACCACGAATTTGCTGCAATTTTTGTCGGTATATCTTTGCTTAAATTTTTTACCTTTAAGTCCTCTATCCGAGGCCCACCGTTCCACTCAATTGCAAGATCGTGTGAACAGAGTAATTCCCAGCCACACGAATTTGCCTGCACAATTGGGAGGCAACGATATGGAAAGCGATCATCAAATGCATCCATCCACGCTCTGCTTGACGGCGGTGAACGAAGCCTAGGCGCCGATTGCTCTTGCGGCTCGAAGCAAATTAGGCGTGGTGCTTCCTCGATATTTTCCATCCCTGTCTCCGCCCGCTTAGTCACGACCAGCAGCCATGCTCGCTCGCTGCAACATAACATCGGTTCGACCTTCGTCGAATTTCACGTACTGGCGATACACGTCCTCACTATATTCATCAGACTGAACCTTAAACTTCGATGTAACGGTAGTGCTTACGGATTGGGCGTCAAGCTGCAGAAAACTAAGCAGTCTAGGCATCTCGGTTGAGCCATTTTCGACAAGATCCTCATATGAAACATCTAGAATGGGTAATGCTGGAAATCGACTGAGCGTCTTGTCCCATGTCCTTTCCCATCGTTCAAACTCAAGCGCAATCGCGCGAATATGTTTTAGTCCAAGATAATCAACAAGGAATGGTTCATTGGCCACGTCGTCGACCTTCCACCACTTTTTCGTATGCTGCGCCCTGTAATACGAGATAGCCTGCCTAACCCGATTCTTTCTCCGAAGCCTAATAATCTGAATGTTTGAAAGTCGCTGCGTCAGAATGTCAAAACCGCTTTCTCCGATATGCAATCCCTCCTCGTTAAATCCTCTTTCGACATCCTTAAGTTGGGGATAGAGGATTTTGGTTCCGAAGACTCCGTTTGATGAAATGCCGCTCTTGATCGCCCTATAGAAAGCGGGCACGTAAGGTCGTGGTATGTCAATCAGGTGACTGTTTGATTTCTTATAGTTGAAGTGTTCAGTAAAGCGACCAGACTCATTGGTCATATTCAAGAGATCACATAGCCAAAAACTCCCTGATCGATGCGTCGTACAAATCAATATTGACTTCTTGATCGTCGGCAGCCCATGGCCGGTTCCATCGCTCATGAGATCTTGCACTTTCGTTTCCCCCAACTTTGAGAACCCAAACGTCTAGCAGCTATTCAAAGGCGCGAAAGCGAAGTGTGCGACCAAGGAGTGTGAGTCACACACTTCGCGCAACGGGAGCCTCGGAAGGCGTTTGTTAGCCGTCGATGCTGCAACTTGTGTTGCAATGAGGAGGCGGTGGCGGCGGGGGCGGCGGACAGAGAACGCCTCCAGTCGGCGTGTACGTAGCATTGCAGCAGTTATATGCACATTGCGTGCAACAGGAGGTACACGGCTGCGTACTGCTACTCCCCCTTTGAAAGAGTATTTTTAATTCTTCTGATTCAGGACACTTAAACAAGCCGCCGTTTCTCAGAATTTCCTGCCTCACAAAGTCGAGCATCGAATCATCTATGATGATTAACTCTGGCGTAGACATCGCTAAATCCTCATGTTGTTTCCATTCCTTCCCGACGCTGGGCAGACAGAACGCGTTGAATGACGGCAACGATATCGCCGTCACTTCAACTTCGTTTGAACCCAGAAAGGTCGCTGGAAATGCAGCGATTATTGATTGAACCCAAGATTCACGGGTGCATGAGGCATTGTCGCCCCTGGCGACATTTGTAGTAAAGGCAACGGAGAAGACGCCGCGACCTCTTTACCGACTGGCATAATTGCCAGATTCCTAACCTTTACTTCTCCCGCACCCCGTAGGATTACGCCATAGGCGACAGCAAAACCATTGCTCGGGACATCAAACACGACACTGTAGTGTTGCCAGCCCGTAGTACCCTTGGGAGCCGAGGCACCAAGATTCGAAAGGCTAATAACCTTTTCATTCTGACCGTCTACGCGAACCCAAAGGTTAGCGATACCTGCGTCATTAGTGCTCAGATCACCGCTGAATTGAATTCGCTCGCCTATATATGACTGAGCAGATATCCTTTGTGTTAATGAAGCATATTCGTTGTGCCCGGATTTATCATTTACTCGCTGAATGACGAACGTTCCACTATCGTTTGGATCTTTTGCAAGCGAGTAGTTGTCCTGCCCTGTACCCATTACGCGCCATCCGTTCGGGATCTGATTGTCGGGTGCGGCGAAAGCACACGCGCAGGCCACAAACAAAATGGAAGCGCATGTCATAGTAGCGAGATTACGCATGACCAGCTCCTTGGTAATAATGACATGGATGCAACAGCTCCCCTTCAGCACCTGTTTAAGCCGCTGCGCGTGAAATAAGCCATTTGCGCGGTGAAGCTACCGTGAAACGTTTCTCGCAAGCACTTGCAATGCAGCGACGTCTGGATGGCCAAACGTTCGTATAATTTTACGTCAGCAATTATCCGACCTTGACGCAGCCAACTTTTGGCATCGAAAGTTCTTGATCGTATCAGATGGCGCTCCGCACGCGATGCTATTTTCTATCGATATAAAACTGTGATCACGTCGACATTACGATAGACAATAACTCGAAACCATCACGGTCAATGCACACGTACCAACACGGGTGAGAAGATCCCAGCATCACTCCTACGCTCGCATAATGAACTTCGAGTTACATATTAAATGTCGCGTTTAACGCGGAGCTTTAGAGCCGAGACCGACTTGCGTTGCCTCCGCGCCTCGACTAATTGTATGCATGCCAGACAAGGAACTTGAGGCTCGATATGGAAATTAGTCGATCATGGTTTCCCGGGGTAGATTCAATGTTCTGTATCCTTCAGATCCTCCAATGGCATGGAGGATCTGTTGATCCGGGATATCTAAACTATCTACTCATTCGAGATGATGACCTTACTTCGGATATACCGGTTGACGCCTGCTGCGAGAAGGTCGGCTTATCAGTCTCGATATGTGGTGACGGGCTACGTCTAGAACTTGGGGATACCTATCTCGGTATCGATACGTCCGGTCGGTACTTAGCAATACTTATTCGCGAACCTGACTTTTTCCTTTACTCACCAGCAAAGGGGCATAGCAAATTTCCATTAACTAGTTGGCGCGTACCTAACGGATTTACTTTCTTTGTTATAACTAAATATTCGCCACTTCGCATTCCCACAAAATTCGCACCACCAAACTTTTCGCTTGTAACAAAAGCACCTGCTCATTACTCAACCATAAACGAGTGCATACTAAGCAGAAACATGTCTGTAAGTTTACCGGTTCTCCCGACTGACTGGCCAAAACTTGTCAAACGGCGCATGCAAGAAATGTTTACCACGCTAATGCGCGAAAAGATGGTTTCCCCTGACCTCGTAAAATTTCTACATAGAAATGTCAGTGCGGGCATTATTTATGAGATTGGCGAATTCAGAGATATTCATTTAGCGCGGTGTGGAACGATTTTTGTGCACCCGTCGGACATTTGTGAACTCGTAGACGAATGGTGCTCAGTCGCCACAAAACTTCTTCCTCAATCAAGGGACAAGACTTCGTCTGGTGTGCTCATAGCAGCCCAACTCATGAGTGACTTCATCTGCATACATCCATTTTCTGATCACAACGGGAAAGTCTCCCTGTTGCTCTTAGCCTGGCTGTTGGGTGATGAGCGAGCTTTAGGACTTCCCGAACTCGTTGGGAAGCGCACGTATTATGCGGCTATGTATGCGGCGGGAAATGGCGACTTCACGTTATCAAGTTCGGCGATCGAATACACCCTGCAATTGAACTTGAACGTGAGTACTTCATATGTAACTTGATACACGACATATTTACTTCGACAGAGTGACCAGGAGCGATGTGCTGATGAAAAACGTAACAAGTCGAAATATGTAGCAATTTGTCGAGCTACGCGTGCTAGGGAACCTAAGGCAATGAAAAATCCCGACCTCGATAGGTTGATTTCGAGTGAATTTGATCTTCCTTATGCAGGGCTGCCCTCCAAGGCATTGATAATTGCAACGACACCTCGAACTGGAAGCAACTTGCTTTGCTCTGAGCTATGGCGCAGGGGGCGCGTCGGGGCACCGTGGGAATACTTCAACCGAAGTTTCGTCGTGCCACAGCTTTCTCGGAGACTCGGCTGCAGAACTCGACCAACATATATTGCCTCGCTCATCAAGCAGAGAACTGGTCGGAACGGTGTTTTTTCCGTCAAGCTCTTCTATGAAGACTTTCAATTTTACCGAGATGATCTACTCCGATACCTCGTCGGCGCGAAGATTTATTACGTCCATCTTGTGAGAAATTCTCTCGATGACCAAGTCAATTCATTTATTCGTGCAAGAAGAACACAGATGTGGGCAAGCACCGGGGATCAAGCGTCGCCTGTAAATATCGACCGATCATTAGATAGCCCGGTCGAGCGGTACCATGTTGCGAAAGGCCTTTTGGAGCAGCATACGAAGTGGCTGTCGCACTTCGAGCGATCTGATGTAAAACCAATGACGATCGTCTATGAGCGAATGAAATTTCCGATAGACTTGGAGCGAATCGAATCCTTGCTTGGCGTACAACAGGACGAAGGGGCACCCGTGGAAACACCAAGGCTCCTCAAGCAGACTGCTGGCTCAAGCAACGTGTTTGCCAAATGACGTCAATCGGCTGAATTTTAGCAACGCTAAACTTGGAATAGCCTCCACGATGAACGGAAACGAATCTATTGATGTTCGCCGCTCGACAACGTCGACGCTACTCGAACTTGTAAGCGTGCTGTGGAAGCAGAGCCCATCAATGCTATCCGTCATGATATGTGTCCGCGTTGTCAGGGCAGTCCTCCCAACAATCGCCTTGATTGCGGCACAAAGGATAATTTCATTAATCATCAGAATTACTACGCATCCCCATCTACCCATAAATCTCGTGCAAGATGCAGAACATCATATTTCTTTATGGCTGGGAGTTGAATTTACATTGGCCGCTACTGGGAGCATTCTGACCGTCGCCCATTTTTGGCTCGACAAGGAGGTGAACACTAAGTTTGTCACCGAAATGAGCATCGCTTTGATCGAGAAATCGGCCAGTGTCGACTTAATCACGCACGAATCCGCTGATTATCAAAATCGGCTAGCGAGAGCTCGACGGCAAATTGCCCCGCAGAGCAAACTGCTCTCGCAACTACTATCTCCTTTCCAAGAAGCAATTACTTGTGTCGCCATGACCATAGGCATTGCGTACTATTTCGTTTGGCCGGCGATCTTCATCGTCATCTCGACCATCCCTTCGCTTCTTGGCGAACGTTGGTTCAACAAGCTCTCCCTGTCTCTCCATCATCATCAGACTGAGCGGAATCGTAAGAGTGATTACATTCGCCAGCTCGCAAGTGAACCCGCCAACATCAAAGAGGTACTACTTTTCGGTCTCACTGATTTTTTGGTTCGTCGGATGCGGATCATTTTCGCCGACTCTCGATCCGAAACGCGCTCGCTCGGTTTATCTCGCGCCATTTGGGAAGGTATTCTGTCCGTAGGAAGCAATGTCGTTTATTTTGGTTGTTATATATATGCGACTGTGGAGGCTGTACAGGGCCAGATATCAATAGCCAACTTGACATTTGTGCTCGGTGCTTTTCTTCGATTACAGGGAGCATTACTTACAACATTGCGGGGAGTGGGAAATATCGGCCTTCAGGCACAATATTTAGAAGACTTGTTTTCGTTTCTTTCCACAAGGACGGAAAAAAAACCTTGTGCCGCTGTGAATGATGAATCGCGTACACAGACGCCTGGCCGGGTCGTGTTCGAAAATGTGTACTTTCGCTACCCAGGAAAGGAGCAATGGTCCCTTTCGGACGTCTCATTTAGCATTGGTGCAAATGAGACCGTTGGTTTGGTCGGAATAAATGGGTCTGGGAAGACCACTCTGGCTAAGTTGATGTGCGGTCTTTATTTACCGACTAAAGGCAGGATTTTCATAGACAGCGTCGAAATAAATGAGTTTAACCGGACTCATCATTGGGAAAAGATCGCTGGAATATTTCAGGATTTCGTGTGTTACAACATGACATTCCGTGAAAACATCGCAGCAGGTAGAGTTTCACGAATGGAGGACCTATCTGCAATAACCAACTCCGCCGCACTGACTGGAGCTGATAAGGTGATTCCGCAATTACCCGACGGGTTCGACCAGATGCTTGGCCGTACTTTTAGCGGTGCAGTCCCATTGTCTGGGGGTGAATGGCAGAAGCTTGCCCTTTCTCGTGCACATTTCAGGGACGCTGAGATTTTGGTATTAGACGAGCCCACTGCAGCGTTGGATGCTCGGAGCGAGGCACGATCGCTTGCCAACTTCAAAGAAATTAGCAAGGGAAAAAGTGTGCTGCTTATCTCTCATCGGCTCCCATCAGTACGCGGTGCCAATAAGATTCTTGTACTAGATGCTGGAAGGATATGTGAACGTGGAACGCATGAAGAACTCATGACTTCCGACGGGACTTATGCATCGTTATTCAAACTACAAGCGAGCGAATACTTGTAACCTTTTTTACGCTACGACTCCGGATAAAGGAATCGGAACTCACTATACCGTGTGGATTCTGATTGAACTTGCTGCATTGCGGCTAGCGAATGGATACCATGCTTGAGATGGTCACCCGTGCCAGATTAGCATTTAAGTGCTGGCATCGGGCTAACGTCGCTCGTATCGACCCGCACTTTGCCCATGTCTTTAAGTTTCTGCAACAGCGCACCCGGCAGACGCATCCGTAAGTCCAGTTCACCAAAGCGTTCGATTGCCAAAACGCCGCGACTCACTCCATACCATATAACGGGCGCATTCGCTTTAGGCGCGATCGCTTTGATCAGCGTTGACATTGCCTCGATCCACTCGGAAGGCGCTTGCGTAGGATCGATCACGCTCGGGAGATGTGCTAGCGCCATGGCCACCTTCTCGGCATCGCCAATAACCGTTAAGGTGACCAAAAGCTGATCCGTTTCCCACATCATCGGGATCGACGCGCGCGAAACCGTACCAGCCTCGACATCTTGCTGCAGCGACGCAGCAAGTCTAGGGACTTCCAAAGCAAATTTCTCCTTAAGGTGAGTCGCGTTGCCGAAAATCAATCGTGACAAATTGAGGATGTCGTCGTTGGTGCCGATCGTCGTGATGTTGCTGAAGTCTATTCTGCTACGAAGATATGCTTCCACGGCACCTGTTCCCACCTCTACGTACGGAATCAGCTCGCCGTCTAACTCCTGATATAGTTCAGCCAAAAGTCCCATATCGCCATCGAGTGATCCATTGTCCAAATGGATGAAAGCAGACAGCGCGGACTCGGTTGCTACAGCCTTGGAAGACACATTCGGCGGCAGTTCAATGTCACTGTCATCCTCATCGTCGACTTCGATTGGTGCACCTAGATACTCAGGGATGAGTTTGTTACCACGGAAGAAATCGCTGAGCAGCCGCTTCCAATCGGCCACTGATAGCAATCCATCAAAGCGGAAAAGCTTCGTATAGTCTGAATGTTTGCCGGCGCGATCGATCAATGTATCGATTCGTCGGAAATAGGCTTCGCTTGCGTAGGCCCGAACAGCACCGTCAAAATGTGTGATTGCCGTCTGATCGAATGAATATTCTGCATGCGCGTAACGACAACCATAGTGATCAGGACTCAGTCCACCGGAAGGATTCTCTATTAATTCTTCCACCTCGAAGGTACGGTAGTTCTTGTATTGCCCTTCGACGAATCGCTGCTCGGGATTTTTCCACCACACATGCGTGCGATCGATACCCTCGTAAAAGCGGCTTCGCTCATCGGCCTTATGTTCGGCGACACCCGAAGGAATGACGGCGATGTCATCGTTATAATGTGGCCCATGCCAATATTCGAGCTCTATGAGATTTTGCGCGCTCGCTGGATGCCCAATTAGATCGGGATCAAGCATGAGACGAACGCATAATTCGGCGTTATTTTTTGCAGCTGAGTGAAAGCTTTGCAAAAAATAATGGTTGAGTTTGTTGCGATGGGAATAGCTTCGTCGAAACATGCGGTGCGCAAATAGAAGCAAATCACGATCCGAGTCGTGAAACACGCCTGGCTGTATCTGCTGCATTCGACTGAGTAAGGTGCGGTAATCGACTAGGCCGTCCTTGTCTACCAGCCCTTCCCCGGGTATGAAGAGGTCCGGATACAGTTCCATGGCAATAGCAGGTCGCTTCACCACAGCGGCCTCCATCAGCAAAAATAGGCTTCCTTCAAGATTCGCTGGAGCCACCCTGTTAACAAGATCTTCCCGATAGCTCTCCGTGCCTTCGAGATGAAAGTGCGCCCAGTAGTGCTTAATCTTCGCCAGTAAATCGCTTTTCTCCTCATCCGTTTCCGGCGTTTCGATCATTCCAACCTCTCGCACCATCATGCTGTCGATATACAGGCCGAGTGGGCGACTCCAGCCAATAGGGCGATGCATGTCATGCTGTATGTGCGAGGGCGTGCCGACATCGCCTCTTCGGTAAAAGCTTTTTCGGTAATGCTTTTGCTCGCCTCGCATTAGTTCGCTAGCTGGGCATATCATTCGAGCCCGATTGACTTGATCCGTATTAAAAACGGCTGGACTGCGACGCACGTTTCTCCCGAAAAGCCTTAAATGCGGACACCATCATTGAAATGCATTGGGACAGTCTGGATCGAAATGTGGCGTGTGCCACGGCGAGACGTGTCACATGATGCGCCTTCTCTCTTGCATAAGCATATCCTTCAACATCAGAACGGTTCTAATTTCGCCTGAAGTTGGGTGGCATGCTCTGCCATGAAGTCATCAGTGATGCCTTCGGTTGTATTGAAGAAGCTGTCCCAATCGTGGCTCGCTGGCGTCATGCTGTAGTAGTACTCCGAAAAGTAATACCCACCGGACTCACCTGTTTTGGCTAAGCACTCTCGCGCCATGTCCGGCACCCATGCTGCGAAGATGCGGCTCTTTTTGCCGACGTCTTCACGGAGCGGTAAGGGAAACGTTTCGATATCGGCGTGCAGATAGTCGGGCATCTTTTCTTTAAGATTGTCTTGGGCGTGCGCAGCGCTTACTGCCACCGCCAAGGCTAGACGATAGCCTTTACTGGTTGCCGCATACACGACTTGCGCGATGTGCAACTCGACTTTGGTAACGCTATCGGCATCTTCTTGATCGTCGTCCATCACGTCGCTCCGTTTAGGTAACGTTCTACCTTAATTGCCTGGCACGACCGAATTCCCATCGAAATAGAGTTCTATCTTGGGATCTTCAAATTCGACTGCTGCGACCGCTCTTTCCGTATAGGCTTCCCATCCACCGTTTGCTCCTGCTCTGCGGCGCCTTCGTGCGCGGGCTGAACGCTCAAACCCCGCTTGTTAAAGCTTCCTTGAATCAGCCAAAGGTTTAGTAAAAATTCTTTGATTGATCCAAGATCTTATTAAAGAGAGCTTTAATAGCATGGTAAAAAAATGGCCGTCCGATACTCAGTTGTCTAGCGCTTGGGGCATCCGCACCCAAACGGCGCTACACGAGTGATTTCATCCTCGAATGAACGATCTTGACTTTCGTCGATGTGGTGCGAAACACCAATGCATTGCACACCGACACCAAGGACACTGGACCATAGCGCCGAACAAGCTGCGCGCCAACGCCAAAAGACTCTGCTCATGTACGCCGGCGTACCCAGCAGGGTCAGCATCGATTGGAGCGAAATAGCTGCGCTGGCCGCCCTGCATCACCGGCTTCAGCTCCCCTGCGCCGACTTTAGCCCGTAAAGAGGTCAGCCACTGACCCGTGGGCGGTCTCTAGCTATACCCTCTATTCACTATAACATCTATTCATATATCTATTCATATAACTGATCTATATTTTCATAATACGTTGTATGAGAAGCATTATTAAGGTAAATTTTGTGACAAGTATCTATTCATTGAATGGGTCAACTCATGGCCGCCCCTACGGTATCCCTCGAAAACCTGCTAACCGTTCTAAGGCACCAGCGCGTGGTGACAGCGAAGGATATTGGCCATCGGCTGGACGCCAGTCAGCCCACCGTGTCTCGCCTTCTGGCTCAAGCCGGCCCCGCGGTGGTCAAGATCGGTCGCGCGCGCGCCACCCGGTATTCGGCTACTCGTGATGTTCGCGGTCTCGGAAAACATTGGCCATTGTTCCGCATCAATGCGCAGGGGCGCCCTGAAGACGTGGGGCGCCTGGTTGCGCTACATGGCGACGGCTGCCTGCTCGAAGCCGATAACCCGCCAGCATGGCTGCGGGGCGAGTTTGCTGACGGCCTTTTTCCGGGCATCCCTTGGTTTCTGGATGACCAACGTCCCCAAGGGTTCCTGGGACGCAAGTTTGCACAACTCCACGCGCGCGAACTGGGATTACGTGACGACATCCTTCAATGGAACGCCGACGATGTGTTGACTGCGCTCCTGCTGCGTGGCGACAACGGCCCGGGCCAGTTCGTGCTGGGGAAGGACTCGCTGGAACGAGCGCTGCAGACTCACCATGCCGCGATTCCGGCCGGTGACCGTCAGGAGCGTTATGCCGGTATGGCGGCCAACACCATCGCCGGCCTGAATGTAGGCTCCTCGGCCGCCGGCGAGCAGCCGAAGTTCGTCACGTGCGTTGACGACGGTAACGGTGCCTTGCGCCACGTCATTGTCAAGTTCACGGAGCCGGTCGACAAGCACCCCACGGCACGCCGATGGGCGGACCTACTGATCGCAGAGCATCTCGCCGGCGTCGTCCTTGCTGAACACGGCGTGCCAAGCGCGCGCTCCGAACTCATCTGGTCCGGAGGCCGTCTGTGCCTAGAGTCGACCCGGTTCGATCGACAGGGTGCGTTCGGGCGCCGAGGCATGGTCTCCCTGGCCGCGTGGAGCGACGCCTATGACGGGCTGCGTGGACCTTGGTATGAGGTGGCAGAACGGATGCGTGCTGGCGGCTGGTTGAATGCCGCGGCCCAGCAGGATGTCGAGCAACGGTGGTGGTTTGCCAAACTGATCGCCAACAACGACACGCACTACGGCAACTTGTCGTTCTTTCTCGACGATGCCCTGCCGATTGAACCGTGCCCAAATTACGACATGCTGCCGATGGACTACCGGCCGGGCGCGGGTGGCAACCTGCCGGATGCAGTGTACGAGCCGCCCGCTTACCCCCCGGCATCCATGGCGAGCTGGCAGCGCGCCGCAGGTTGGGCAGAGCAGTTCTGGGGCCGACTGGTCGAGAACGACGATGTCAGCCAGGGCTTCCATGCGCTGGCCCGCGCCAATGGCGATGCGCTCAAGGCGATCCGCCTGCGGCTAGGCTGAAAAACTAACGCACCCTGCCCAGTTCAGGGGTGCTGATCACGCGCAAGCGGTGCCAGCGAGTGCGCGCCTCGAGGCGCGCACTCGCGTCTTCGCGGGCTGACTGTGCAGGCATGGCGTCCATGCGCAGCATCACTGGCGCACATGTGCAATCCCTCTAGTGTTAGGGATCGGCGGCGCACAATGTGGCCGGGAGGTCACCCCAGTGGGCGGTACTTTGGCCGCCTTACGGGCAGTGCGTAAGGCCGGTCCCTGTCAGTGCGAGGATTGCCCCCGTTTTCAGGTGTCCATGAAATCGGGACTAACCCACTCCCGTAATTACCATAAGCGGCGGCTCAGACATCGTTAGGAGAGATCTTTATTACCCTGGAAACAACTTTATTTTCTAGGGCGTGTTAACACTATCGCCGCTTGATCTTATACTTAGCCGATGGAAATCACGGAAGAGCAATTTCAACGGATCGAACATTGCTTGCCGCAACAACGCGGCAACGTCAGCATGACGAACCTGCAAGTGTTGAACGCGATCCTTTACGTTGCCGAGCATGGCTGCAAGTGGCGCGGCTTGCCAAAGCGTTTCGGCAACTGGCACACGATCTATACGCGAATGAATCGCTGGTCCAAGCAGGGTGTGCTTGATCGTGTGTTCCAAGAACTGCAACGTGAGCAGATCGTTCGCATATAAATCGAAGCGGTCTCGCTGGATAGTACAGTGGTCAAGGTTCATCCTGACGGCACCGGTGCATTAAAAAAAACGGTCCTCAGGCCATCGGAAAATCGCGCGGCGGCTGGACCACCAAGATTCATATGGTTGCCGCAGATGCTCGAACCGCCCTGACGTTTGCACTATCCTCTGGGGAGGCTGGTGATGCTCCGATGGGACGTGCTCTGCTGCAAAGCCTTGGATCGATTGATGAGCCACTGCACTTGTTGATGGACTAGGCTTACGAAGGTGATGAGACACGCCAACTGGCGCTCGACCTTGGCTTTATTCCCGTTGTTCCGCCTAAAAGCAATCGTCTTGAGCCGTGGGCGTATGACCGAGAAATGTACAAGCGTCGTAACGAAGTGGAACGACTGTTCCGACGCTTGAAGGGCTTCCGTCGCGTCTTTTCCAGGTTCGATAAGCTCGATATCGTGTTTCTCGGCTTCGTCCATTTCGCGCTCATCATCGATGGGCTTAGATGGTAGTGTTAACACGCCCTAGGAAAGCACTTCATTTTCTTTTCACAACTCTTCCCAGGGCCAGCCAAAATTAATCAGAAGTAAACCCAAGCGGGCTCCCTTTCACATTACATCAGACCCGGAATGCCACTATTCAAGCTCGTAGAATCTATGTCGCATTCCATTAATCATTAACTACCGCTGGTACGCAGTTCGGCGGTAACTTGTTTGCGATGGCCGATCCATTCTGGATGCTGCTGATCATCCAGCATCTGGGGAAAGATCATTATGTCTGGGACAAAGCGGGCACGATCGATTTCGTCGCGCCAGGACGCGCGGATGTGTACGCGCACTTCAAGCTCGAGCCCGCGGTACTGGATGAACTACGTGCCGCGGCGGCCGACGGCGAGAAAGTACTTCGCTGGTTTGAAGTGCCGATCAAGACAGCCGACGGTGAAGTCGTCGCCATCGTTCGCAAGCAAATCTACGTGCGGCTGAAACCGAAAAATCGCTAGTTTTCCTGCGAAAGCGTGGCAGCGGAACCGGCAAGAATGCCGCCATCGATGTTGAGTTCGGTACCCGTCATATACGCCGCTTCATCGGAAGCGAGCATCACCGCCAGTGCGGCAACTTCTTCGGGCGTACCGAAACGCTGCATGGGTGTATCGCGTACACATGCGCGCATGTTCGCTTCGCGCTCCGGGCCACGGCCCAGCATCGGCTCCCACATCGGGGTAAGAATCGCGGCGGGGTGAATCGAGTTGCAGCGAATCGCAAGGCCCTGCTCCGCGCAATACAGCGCTACCGTCTTGGAGTGATTGCGCACCGCCGCCTTGGAAGACGCGTAGGCCGCAGCTGCAGGAATACCCACAAGCCCCGAGCGCGAAGAAATATTGATGATCGAACCTGTGCCCTGGTCGCGCATCGCACGTATGGCTTGTCTACAACCGAGAAACACGCCATCCAGATTGGTGCGATGAACAGCATGCCAGTCTTCAAGCGATACGTGCTCGGGATCGTGTAGACGCATACCGTCTTCGAAGCCCGTGACACCGGCATTGTTGACCAGCACATCCAGCCGGCCGTGATCGAGCAGTATCTGCACCATCACGCGTTTCCAATCCAGTTCCACGCGTACATCCAGGTGACTGTACGACGCGTTCGGACCCATGGACTGCGCGGCAGCCCGACCTTCCTTGTCGCGAATGTCGCTCAGAACCACATGTGCGCCTTCTTTTGCAAAAGCCCGCGCTATCGCTTCGCCGATACCACGCGCGGCACCGGTGACCAAGGTCACCTTATCCTCGAGACGACGCATGCGCTTCCCCTGTTCGCGCTGTGAGCAATTCATTCTCGTGGGAAGTATGCGACGCGCTCAAGCAGCAGTTGCGCTTTTTGCTCACCAGTACCGGAATTGCCGAATCACCGAAAAGGGATGGGTGACGAATAGGCCCATCGTGCGGCACCTCCACTCCCCTACAATGGACCTCCCCACTCCATCGGTATCCCCCAATGCCGCGGTTGCGCCTCAAACGCTATCTCATCACCGGCCTGCTGACCTTCCTGCCTTTATGGGTCACGTTTCTGGTCTTCAAATTCGTCTTTGGCCTGCTCGCCAACTTGGGCGCACCGCTGGTGTCCGGATTCGTTGCCGTACTCAATCTGTGGGCGCCTCAGACGGCGGCCGAGCTCGATCAAAGCTGGACTATCAACATCATGGCGTTGGTGCTTACGTTGATCGCGCTATACATCATCGGTTTTTTTGCGAACTGGGTGATCGGCCAGCGTTTGCTGCACGCGTTTGACACACTGCTGCAACGTATTCCGCTGGTACAAACCATTTATGGCGGAACGAAGAAGCTCACGACGGTGCTGCAGAACAAACCAAGCGGTCTGCAGCGTGTGGTGTTGGTGGATTTTCCGCGCAGAGGCATGAAAGTCGTCGGGTTCGTCACGCGCACGATGATGGAAGAAGGTACGGGCCGTGAAATGGCCGCCGTGTACATTCCAACCACGCCCAATCCGACGGGTGGTTACCTCGAAGTGGTGCCGCTCGATGAGTTGACGCCCACCGACTGGACCATGGATCAAGCAATGGCTTTCATCATTTCCGGTGGCGCCGTGGCACCGGATACCCTGCCGGCATCGCCCAGCGCGTCGCGGGCAGACATCAACGAGGATCGGGCCTAATCATGCGTCGTCTCTTGCCATTCATTCTGTTGGGAGCCTTTGCCATGAGCACGCATGCTGCTGGCCCAAGCAACAACGATTGGATCACGCCCGCGGAAACATCGCATTTCCGCACGACCCCCTCCTACAAAGAGACGCTGGCCTATCTGCAGAAGTTACAACAAGCCGCGCCTGGAAAAATCAAACTGGAAACGTTTGGCATCACACCGCAAGGTCGCCCGATGACGGTGGTGATCGCCAGTGGCGATGGCACGTTCACGCCCGATGCGGCGCGCGCGGCGCACAAACCGATTGTGCTGCTGCAAGCGGGCATCCATCCCGGTGAGATTGAAGGCAAAGATGCCGGCTTGATGCTGTTGCGCGACATCGCAATCAAGAATAAGTATCCGCACCTGCTCGATCACATCGTGCTGGTCTATATCCCCGTATTCAGCGTGGATGGTCACGAACAGAGTTCGCCTTACAACCGCATCAACCAGAACGGTCCGGAAAGCATGGGTTTTCGCGGCCAGGCGCAATATCTCAATCTCAATCGCGATTACATCAAAGCGGATGCACCGGAGATGCAGTCCTGGCTGAAACTTTGGCAGACGTGGCTGCCGGACTTTCTGATCGATGTGCACACCACCGACGGCGCGGACTACCAGTACGACTTGACGTGGTACACCGAAGACCCGCACAAGCTCGATCCGGCGATCGATGCATGGCAGAAGAAAACCATCGTTGACGAGGCGATGCCCGCCTATGAAAAGCACGGCCATCTCGCGTCGATCTATCTTGAATTCAAGGACGGCCGCGATCCGCGCAAAGGTATCGAAAACTTTGGCTCCGGGCCCCGTTTTTCCACGGGCTATGCGGCACTTCAGAACCGTCCTGCGTTGCTGATCGAAACGCACATGCTTAAGTCGTACGCGGTCCGAGTCTATGCCGTTTATGACCTTCTTCATGTGTTGCTCGACGAGATCAATCGTGATCCTTCTGCCTTGCTCGCTGCGACGAGCAAGGCAGACGCGAACACTGTTGCGCGCTCGCAGGATGCCAAGGTGCAGGTGCCGTTGACGTTCAAGCCCGATCCGGCATCAACACCGTTCGAGCTGAAAGGCTACGCCTTCACCCAGACGCACAGCGACATTTCGAACGACACCTGGATTCAATACAACCCGACCAAACCGCAGACGTATCGCATCGACAACTGGAACGGCTTGCTGCCCGATCTGTCGATCACGCCGCCGGCGGCTTACGTGATCCCCGGGGAGTGGAAAGTCATCATCGACAAGCTCGATGAGCATGGCATTGCGTACCGGCGCATCGGTCACCCGATGAAACAGGTGGACGCGGAGGCTTATCAGCTCAGCGATCCGAAATGGGCGGATGTGCCCTTTGAAGGTCACCTCATGCTTCGCAGCTTCTCGCTGCAGGCAAAACCCACGGAAGTGACGCTGCCGGCGGGATCGATTGTTGTGCCGATGAATCAGCGGGCAGCGAACATCGCTATCGAGCTACTTGAACCGCAGGCACCCGACTCCTTGCTGCGCTGGGGTTATCTCGACGCGATTTTTGAACCGAAGGAATATGGCGAACCGCGCGTGTTGGAAAAACTGGCACGCGACATGATGGTGAAAGATCCGAAGCTCAAAGCGGAGTTTGAGCAGAAGCTGCACGATGATCCTGCGTTTGCCGCGAGCAGTCGCGCGCGCCTGGAGTTCTTCTTTGAGCGTTCGCCGTGGTACAGCGTGCAGGCAGTGGGCGCTTATCCCGTGCTGCGACTCAATGCGGCGCAATTGGCGATTCTGGGGACGAAGTAGCGCCCTATCCCATTCTTACATCGCCGGAATGACGGTGATGCGAGCCATTCGCTCTGATCGAAACGGCGGCGGCCCAGAATCTGGAATCGCACCAGATGTAAATGAAGCGGCGAACAAGCCCTGGTCACTGCCGATCTGCTGGAATGACCGCTCGCCCGCGAGTGTCAAATGGAAAAAACGTGCGTTGGCGGCATTGAGTACGCGGAAACGGTAGCGCCGCGGCTGCACATCGCAGGAATGATCGCCGTGGCGGAAATCCGTTGAAGCCGGACCCTGGGCGGGTGAAGTTACCGACAGCGTTAACAAGCAAACGGCAAGACAAGCAACTAGACAAGTGCGCATGGCAGTCCTCCGGTGACAGTCGACGGCACGCTCCCCTAAACGGGATAGACGACGGCCATACCCAGTGGCGATGACAAGCTCGTAACAACCTTACGACGGTGAACAAAACGACTCGGCTGCAACGCACAAACCAACGGTGCAAGCGCCGACAAGCCACCCCTGACCTTTGACACTGTGTCCTCCATGACCTTTGACCTAGGGTGAACGGTCATGGCGGCCAGAGGGGGAGAGACCGACGGGCCAGCCTGAGTAAACACAATCGCTTGCGGGCGATTTATCGACACCTCCAGAGGGATTTCCATGACCAACAAGCCTATGAAGCCGCTAGTGCTCGCTTTAAGCGTTGCCCTGGCCCTGACCGCCTGCGGTAAACAGGAACAAGCCGCTGCGCCGGCACCTGCTCCTGCCCCGGCATCCACGGCCGCACCCGCTGCCGCTGCCACCACCGCCGCTGCCGCCAAGCCAACCAGCATTTTTGATGTGAACGAGCTGGACACCGGCATCAACGCCTGTCAGGACTTCAACAGCTTCGTCAACGCCAAATGGCTCGCGGCAAATCCGATTCCGAACGATCACACCAGCTGGGGCGCGTTCAATCAGCTCGCCGAGCAGAGCTTGAACACGCAGCATCAGATCGTCGACGACGCTGCCAAGAATGCCGCGCAGGCCAAGTCGGGTTCGATCGAACAGAAGATCGGCTGGCTGTATCAGGCGGGCATGGATCAGGACGCCGTCAACAAGGCTGGTTTCGATCCGCTGAAGCCGCAGCTCGATCAGATCGCTGCGCTGAAGACGCCGGCCGACATCGCCAAATACATCACCGACCGCGATGCACAGGGCGACATGCAGGTGTTCGACTTCACCGCCAGCGCCGACTTCAAGGACGCCAAGCTGCAGATCGGGTTCGCCAATCAGGGTGGCCTGGGTCTGCCGACGCGCGACTACTACACCGACCCCAAGCAAGCCGAGCTGCGCGATGCGTACAAGGCACACATCGCCAAGACGCTAGCGCTGACGGGTGTGTCCGACGCCGATGCGAAGAAGCAGGCTGATGAAGTGATGGCGTTTGAAACCGAACTCGCCAAGGCTTCGCTCTCGCCGACCGAACTGCGCGACCTGGACAACGAATATCACTTCGTGAGCGTGGCGCAGGCCGACAAGATTACCCCGCACTTCAGCTGGGACAAGTACTTCTCCGAACAGAACATCAATGTCGGCAAGGGCTTCTCGCTATCGCAGCCGAAGTTCTTTGCCGAGTTCGATAAGCTGCTGGCCAGCGCACCGATCGCGCAGTGGCAGGCTTACTTCCGCTTCCACGCGATCGACAGTGCCTCGCCGTTCCTCAGCACAGCCTTCCAGGACAACCGCTTCGACTTCTACGGCAAGACGCTCTCCGGCCAGCCGGAACAGCGGCCGCTGTGGAAACGCGTGCTTGGCGCCGTGAACGAGTCGATGGGTGAAGCGCTCGGTCAGCTGTACGTTGCCAAGGAGTTCACGCCCGAAGCCAAACAGCGTGCCGAAGAACTGGTCACCAATGTGCGCGAGGCGCTCAAGGAGCACATCCAGAATTCGGATTGGATGAGCGACACCACCAAGCAGAAAGCCATCGACAAGTGGAACAAATTCCTGCCCAAGATCGGCTATCCGGATCATTGGCGTAGCTGGGATGGCCTGGATATCAAGCAGGGTGACTACTACGGCGACGTGATGGCCGCCGCCAAGTTCAACCACGATTGGGATGTCGGCCACATCGGCAAGCAGACCGATCGCACCGAGTGGGGCATGACGCCGCAGACGGTCAACGCTTACTACGACCCGAGCACCAACACGATCAACTTCCCGGCCGCGATCCTGCAGCCGCCGTTCTTCTATGCCAACGGCGACGACGCGATCAACTACGGCGGTATCGGCGCGGTGATCGGTCATGAATCCAGCCACGGCTTCGACGATCAGGGCTCGCAGTTCGACGGCGACGGCAACAAGGCCGACTGGTGGACCGCGCAGGACAAGGCGCAGTTCAAGGCTCGCAGCGGCAAGCTGGTTGATCAGTTCAACGGCTACGCACCGCTCAAGGACAAACCGGATCTGCACGTCAACGGTCAGCTGACGCTGGGCGAAAACATCGCTGACCTCGGCGGCCTGAATGTCTCTTACGATGCGCTGCAAAACGCTCTGAAGAAGAATCCGACCGAAGCGAACGAGAAGATCGACGGTTACACGCAGGATCAGCGTTACTTCCTGAGCTGGGCGCGCGTGTGGCGTGAGAACATTCGTCCGAAGCAGGCGGAGCTTTACCTCAACATCGACCCGCACTCGCCGGCTGAATTCCGCGCAATCGGCGCTCCGTCGAACATGGCGGCCTTCGCCAACGCGTTCCAGTGCAAGCCGACCGATACGATGGTCCGTCCGAGCGACAAGCAGGTGAAGATCTGGTAAGTCGCTGACCTAACCGCGGAACGATCGCCGCGGCTTGAAAGCAACAAGGCCCCGCACGCCAGTGCGGGGCCTTTTCTTTTGTGAGAAAGGCTTTCGCAAGAACTGCTTCACAAGTTCGTAACCGCATGCGATAATGACAACGATTCGCATTTACATCGAACACAGTGAAGTGGACCAGCAAGCGGGATGAGGGGGTGGTCATGCCCTCAGGCGAGCCAACCCACCGGTGTTCGGGCTCCTTCATCCTTTACCAAGTTGCTGACCATGCCCGCTAACTTCCGCCCGACGACTCTTCAGGCCGCCCTGCTCCTCGCGCTCGCCCTACCCGCCACGGCGCAGGCGCAGACAGCCTCCACCGACGCCAATACCACGCCACAAAACAGCACCCAGAACCCCAACAAGACCAAAACGCTGGAATCGGTGCATGTCACCGGCAGCGTGATTGGTAACGACTACGAAACCGATACGTCGACCGTCGGCGCCAAGGTACCTACCTCGTTGCGCGATATTCCGCAGACGATTGTCGTGGTCAATCGCGATCTGATGGACGCGCAAGGCGCGACATCGCTGTCGGACGCACTGCGCAATGTTCCCGGCATCACCATTGGTGGCGCCGAAGGCGGACAGATCGGTAACAACATCAACCTGCGCGGCTTTACGGCGCGTACGGACATCTATCTGGACGGTTTCCGCGATCCGGGCCAGTACTACCGCGACGTCTTCGATCTGTCGGCCATCGAGGTGCTCAAGGGACCGTCATCGATGTTGTTCGGCCGCGGCTCAACCGGTGGCGTGATCAATCAGGTGACGAAAGAGCCGGAGCTGAAGCCGTTCGGTCAGGTGACAGCAACCGTCGGCAGCGACGATCGGTACCGCACCACTGCCGACTTCAATCAGCCGCTCTCGGACACATCCGCCGTGCGTTTGAATGTGTACGGTCAGGATATGCATTCCACGCGCGACGTGCTGAAGAATCAGGATGCGGGTATCGCACCGTCGATTCGATTCGGTATCGGCACCCCGACGCAGATCACCTTGTCGGCTTTGATCCAGCGTAATCACGACACGCCTGATTACGGTCTGCCGCCGATCAATGGCCGACCGGCGAATGTGAGCTACAAGAACTGGTACGGACTTACCGACGACCGCACCAATCAGAGCGTCAACGAATTCAATGCGCGTCTTGAACATGCATTCACGGACAACGTCAATCTACGCACGCAGCTGCAATACAGTGACTACACAACGAATGCGCGCGAAACGGCGGCCAACAGTGTCGTAACGGCTGGTGGCGTGACGCTCAACAAAACACTGGGCAATCCCACCGATTTGCCGCTGTCGGATCTATACGTGCAGCTAGCCAGTCACGATCGCATCATTCACGACAAGATTCTCGACAGCCAAACCGATCTCACCACGAAGTTCGACACCGGCTTCATTCAACACACGCTGGTTACGGGCGCCGAGTTTGCGCACGAGACGTATAACAACCAGGGCTACACGCGAAACGGGCTGCCGTTGCTGTCGCTGGTGGATCCCGTGCAGGAATCCACGCCGTCAAATGTCACCACAACGGTCGGCAACTACGCGCAATCCACCGGCAATACCGCAGCCGTCTACGCGAACGACACGATGCGATTGAACGATCAATGGATCGCTGTGGCAGGTCTTCGCCGCGATGAATTCGATGCGCACATCACCAATACCGTATCGCTGCCCGCCTATGCGCAGCAGACGGTCTATTTCACCAGCGTGCGCGGCGGCCTGATTTATCAGCCCAGCGAAAAGCAGTCTTACTATGTGTCGTACGGCACGTCGGTCGATCCATCGCTGGAACAGTTGACGTTGACGAACGGAACGCAGGATCTGGCGCCGGAAAAGAATTACTCCTATGAAATCGGCGGCAAGTGGAATCTGATCGACGACGTGCTGGCGGTCAACGCCGCGCTGTACAACCTTGAGCAGACCAATGCACGTACCGAAACCTCATCGGGCGAATATGTACTGGATGGCAATATTCGCGTGCGTGGCGCCGAGCTGGGTGTTGTCGGTCATATCACGCCGCACTGGCAGATCTTCACCGGTTACAGCTACATGGACGGCAGGATCGTGAAAGCGATGGATGGCACGCAAGGCAATGTGCCCGCGAACACACCGCGCAATACGTTCACGACGTGGACCACCTACACCTTCGCGCAAAACTGGGAAGCCGGCGGGGGTCCGACGTACATGTCGCAACGTTATGCGGCCAACACCGACCTTGTCAGCGTGGGCGGTTACACGCGCTGGGACGGCACAGTGGCGTACCATCAGCCCAGTTACGATATTCGACTCAACGTGCTCAACCTGACCAACAAGCGCTATTTCGATGCGCTGATCCAGTCGGACGGTGGACGTTCTGTGCCGGGTATCGGTCGCACGGAAATGGTGACGTTCACCTATAAGTTCTGACGGAGGCCACTTCATGCTGGTGCACGTGCCCGCGCTGCTCGACAGCGAACAACTCGCGCATTTCCGCAAGCAGCTCGATGCGGGAAACGCGCCGTGGGTCGATGGGCGCGTCACCGCCGGACATCAAGGTGTTCACGTCAAACAGAATCAGCAGATCGCCGAGGGGTCTTCCACGGCGATCGAGCTGGGTAACATCGTGCTCTCTGCGCTGGAAAGACATCCGTTATTCATCAGCGCGGCACTGCCCCATCGCGTCTATCCACCGATGTTCAACCGCTATCAGGGCGGCATGCATTTTGGCAGCCATGTAGATGGATCGGTGCGCTTGATGCCGGGCACGGGTGACAAAATCCGCACAGATCTCTCCGCCACGCTCTTCCTCGCAGCGCCGGATAGCTATGACGGCGGCGAACTCCTGATCGAAGACACCTACGGCACGCAAACCGTCAAGCTTCCCGCCGGTGACATGATTCTTTATCCCGCCAGCAGCCTGCACCAGGTCAATCCCATCACAAGCGGCACACGCGTGGCCTGCTTCTTCTGGGTGCAGAGCATGATCCGCGACGACGGACAGCGCACCCTTCTGTTCGACCTCGACAACGCCATCCAACGCCTCACTGCGACCAACGCCGACGAAGCCGCTCGCGTACGTCTGACCGGCTGTTACCACAACCTGTTGAGAATGTGGTCGGACGTGTAATGGGTGCCCTTCCCCGAACCGGGCTAAATTTGAACTGCGTCCGTTTTTGTGTGACGGGTGGTATGGAATTTCCGACGGACGGCGCACCTGTCAGCGTGCGCCTACCCTAAAATCAGCCTTAGAGGGTCAGAGCGCGGGGAGTCGAACTCTGGGCTGACCTAGGGGTTCTGATTGCCGGCCTTTTCGCCCTGCAATCACATTGGGGACAAACACATGACCGACTTGAAGGCGCGGCGCACCGGCGTCGCCGGATTCACGCTGATGGAGCTGCTTATCGTTGTCGCGATCATCGCGATATTGACCGCGATTGCGCTTCCTATCTACTCCAGTTATGTCACACGCAGCCGCATTACGGAGGCCACCAACAACCTGTCGGCCTACCGGGTGACCATGGAACAGTTTTACCAAGACAACCGCGATTATGGCCCTGCACCCTCAGGCGCTGCCTGCGGTATCGATCCCACCACGATCAACAATACCTTGCACTATTTCACCATTACTTGTGTGCCGGGCGCCGCCAGTTCTACTGCAGCGGGTCCGCAGTCCTACGTCGCCACCGCGACGGGGAACGAAGGCGGCACGATGGCGGGTTTCAGCTACACCATCGATAACAACAACAATAAGACGTCGACCGTACCCACCAATTGGGGTGGAACCCAGAACTGCTGGATCACCTCCCAGGGTACATGTCAATGAAGCACCGAGGCGAAAGCGGACTGAGTCTGGTCGAAATGTTGGTCACGATCACAATCCTTGCGATCCTGGCCGCCATAGGCATACCCAGCTATCAGCAGTGGGTACTCAATACCCGCGTTCGTTCCGCCGCCGAATCGATCCAGAATGGTTTGCGCTACGCCCGCAACGAGGCAGTGCAACGAGGTACGAACGTTATGTTTGCGCTGGCCGACGATGGTTCGCCGAATTGGTCGGTGTGCCTGTGGTCGAGCGGAGCGAGCTGCCCTGCTTCAGGCAGCAGCGTGCTTCAAGCCTATACCAGTGTGAATAGTGCCGCCCAAGTCCTCATCACTTCCAGCACGCAAGCTTCCGCGGTAGCGCCCAGCGCTTATGAAACGGCGATTACAGGCAGCGGCGGAAGCATTGTCTTCAATTCCCTCGGGCGTCCCACCGCCTACAACACGACGTCTCTTATCCGTATCGACGCATATACGTCGTCGACCAACGTGACAGATATCCGGCGTCTCGAAACGACCATATCTCCAGGCGGTGAAGTGAACATGTGCGATGCGTTCGTCGCATTTTCAGCCTCCAGTACTCAGGGTTGCCAATGAAACATCCATGTTGCGCATTCTCCTATCGCCGCCGCGTTCGCGGAGTCGTCCTGCTGGACGCACTCGTCGCCATTGTCATTTTCTCGATAGGCATTCTCGGCTTGGTTAATCTTCTGGCCTCCGCGGTCTCTTTGACGACGGATGCTAACTATCGTCTGGACGCCGCGATGATTGCGGACCAGGTCATAGGACAAATGTGGGGCGACAATTCAAGCACTCTGGAGGCGGACTACATCGGAAGCGGGGGATCTGGCGGGACGAAGTATGCAGCATGGGTCACCGGCCTCGGTTGCGGCTCAGGCTCGTCCCTGACCAACTGCTTGCCAGGCATTTCCGCCAATCCTCCTAGCATCGCCATTTCGCAAACCAACGCTGCGACACGTCCTAATGATTACCTCGTTACGGTCACCGTCTATTGGAAATCGCCGGAAGACCAGTACGTGCACCAATACGTCACCACTACTCAAATCGGCCAATGACCGTCATGCGCCCCCATTCTTATTCCGGCCGACGCTCGACAGCCACGCTGTCCGGTGGTTTTTCATTGATCGAACTGTTGGTAGGCATTCTCGTAAGCATGATATGCGTGCTGGCTATCATGTCCGCTTTTGCAGTGTACGAAGGACGCAAACGAACCACGACCAGTGTCAACGATGCCGAACAAAACGGCAGCTTTTCGTTGTTTGAACTGGAACGCGAAGTGCGCTCTGCCGGAGCGGGTATCGTTAATGGCAGCAACTACAGTCTGTGGGGATGTCCGATCAACGCAACAACGAACGGAACCGTGGTACTACCAAACGCCGCGGCAAGCCTTCCCGCCCCTTTTAACTCCCTGTGGACTTCTACACAGCGTGCAATGCCGGTTCTTGCCGCTTCGGGGGGTGCCAGTCAATCGGACGCCATTGCCGTGCTCAGTGGCAACGCTGCATACCAAGCCTTCAATATCTCAGTGGTCAATGTTCCCTCGTCTAACAGTATCACCGTGGCAAACAACTTTGACATCCAGCAAAACGATTATCTGATAGCACCACTTAGCAACGGCAGCTGTGCTTTGACGCAGGTATCTACTCTTAGCGGCACCACGGGCCTCATCCTGTCAACGACCAACAGCTCGACCGCCAATCTTCCCACCGCGCAATACATTTTCGACCTCGGTGCGCAGCCCACTTACACGCTCTATGGCGTCAACGCCACTAACAACACCCTAGTATCGTATGACCTGCTGCAAAGGACGACGAACGGGGGTAACACCACGACCCCGATTGCCAGTGGCATCGTGGCGATGAAAGTCTTATACGGCATCCACGATGGCAGCACGTCCGGAATGCCCGACAACTATATCGATAAATGGGTGCAGCCAACCGGAACGTGGGACATCTCCGCACTATCGGCCTCCACTTCCGCTGCCGCGAACGCCATTAATGAGATCAAGGCAGTCCGCATTGCCGTCGTTGCACAGAGCCGCCTACCTGAAAGCGCGTCCAGCTATACCACTGGGGCAGCAACACTGACGCTGTTTCCCGACCTGACTTCCTCTGGCCTCCAGTACGCGGTTACTACGCTCCCGCAGTATCGCTATCGAGTCTACGACACGACGATCCCGGTGCAGAACGCCATGATCAACAATCATTATTGAGATATGCGATGACATACAAACAACGTATGGCCGGGCATCGTGCTACACAGAGAGGCGTGGTATCGACATTGATCGCCCTCATCGTGCTGGTGGTCTCGCTGCTTGCCGCTCTTGCACTCATGCGATCGGTGGACACCAGCAATACCATCGCGGGCACCCTTACATTTCGCCAAAGCTCACTGCAAGAAGCCGAACGGGCTTACGTGCAGGCTACATCGACGATTACTTGGACCGAGCCCGCCAGTGACGCTAACGTACCTGGGCAGGGTTACTACGCAAGTCCTCAACCTTTTGACACCACGCGTCCCGACCTACCGCAGATTTTGACAACCGGCACGAGCGGCTGGGCGTCGCTACCCGAGGACAGCACTAATTCGCAGGTCGATTACGTAGTCGAAAGACTGTGTTCCGCGGCTGGCGCGGTCACTGCTACCAACTGCGTGGTTCCGGGGGCGACATCTCTGGGCGGGGACGTAGGCGGCAATCAGGCGGATACCACACCACCGCCGACCACAGCTGCTTACCGTCTTACTGTCAGAGTCAAAGGTTCAAAGAACACCGTGGCATATGTCCAAACCATGTTGCATTGAAACCGCGCTCACCCCAACGCCGAACGATTGATCCTTCGAGGACGTCATGCAAAAGCCTCTTTCTAATCTAGCCAAGCGTATCGGCCCGTTGATGGTCGGTTGCATACTGACTGCGCTAGCACCGTATGCATGGGCGGATACCGCGCTCTCGAACAATCCGCTTTACAGCAGTTCGAACGTACCGGCCAATTTAATGATGGCTTTGTCGGTCGAGTACCCGACCGGTACGGTGGCTGCTTACGGAAGTGCAACAGGTTACTCGCCGAGCAGTACTTACTTGGGCTACTTCGATCCAGCCAAGTGTTATAGCTACAGCACGAGTTCGCCGCCCGGCTCGACAACGGCAGGCTATTTCGTGCCGGCTTTCACCGTTAGCATCGGAGCAACATGTGCCAATAAAAGTGGCTCCCAGACCAACTATTACTGGAGCGGGAACTTCCTAAATTGGGCAACGATGACGTCGCTCGACGAATTCCGGCAAGCCATGACGGGGGGCAACCGTATCGTCGATACGAATTCATTGACGGTGCTTGAACGATCCAACCTCAATTCGCAAAGCAGCTCCGGCAACTTTCCCGATCGCACTGTCCAGAGCAGCAGCAACGTTTCGCCTTCCACTGTCATCGGCGACAGCAACTATGCCGGACTGTCAAAGGTCTACCTGCGTTCATACGGGCAGGGCAGCCAACTGATCATTTCGAACAACAGTTCATTCTCCAGCGGCAATGGCAATTCGGTTACGACGTACAACGTAGAAGTGCAGGTGTGCAAATCGGGGTTGCTGGAATCCAATTGCAATTCCGCACATGCCACGACGGACTATCCTGGCGCAGGCGTGTATAACAAGCCGGAAGGATTGATCCAACAGAATTACCAGCAAATCCGCGTCGGCGCCGCGGCTTATGCCTTCCAGCAAGGAAATGGCGCCGCGAATGGCTTGGTGCGAGCCTTGATTCAGGACAACGGTCCCACTACGTACAATGGCTATGGGGCTCGTCAGACCAATCCTTATGCGGAATGGAGCTCGAGCACAGGCATCTTCGCTACAAATCCTGATACCAATGAAACCACTGGAACTGCACCAGGCGGCGGAAACGCCACGCAAAGCGGTGCCATCAATTATCTCAATCAATTCGGCTATGCAAACGGCTACGAAACCTACGACACCATAGCGGACCTTTATTGGGCGGCCCTGTCCTACTACATGAACGTTAGTTTGGACTCGTCCTACTACACGGGACTGACATCCGGGAATAGCCTAGACGTCAATTTTCCGGTGCTTACTGGCAAGAATCTCAATGACCCGATCGCATATACGTGCCAATCCAACGCCATCGTCACCATCGGCGATTCGCATACATGGAACGACACTCGCGTTCCATCCTCTGCGCCCAACCCCGGCGGTAGCGAAGCGGCTCTGACACCAATCACGCAAGATAGTGTCACGGTGGATGCATCTGCCTTTGTCACTGCGCTCGGTAACTTGCCATTGATAGAAAAAAACGGCAGCACCCCCGCATCGATAACTATGGCGCAGCTGCGTACCTACGGCTCATCGGCCTCGACGTCTTCAGCGGCGGGCACACCGCTCGGCACCACGTACGAACCCGATGAGACCACTCATCCCACGTACAACATGGCAGGACTGGCTTACTACGCGCATACGAACGATATTCGGTCTGACAAGACGAATACCCAAACGGTAGATACGTATACTGTCGATGTGCTGGAGCCCGGCCCCTATGACGGCGATTCCGGTGACGAAATTTATGATCCGGCGCACTTCAATACGTCAGATGGCGCTGCCGGCCCCAATATGTATTGGCTTGCCGCCAAGTACGGTGGCTTCAACAATCTCAACAACGACGGTGTTCCGGCCAACATCCTGACATGGCATACCAATGCGAGCACAGGGACTGGGCTCTATCCTGACAATTACTTTCCCGGTAATCGCCCTGATCTGCTCCAGAAAGGTCTTGCGCAAATCTTTAACAAGGTCGCATCGACTCAAGCGCAATCGGGCTCCAACCCAAGCACCGGTACCTCTCGCTCGCTCAACGGTATTACCACCACGTTCGTGGCACCTTACTATGCCAATGTCCAGGGTTATCCCGTTTACGAAACACAATACGTCCCGGGCTCTTGGTACGGTGACGTCTACGGTTTCCTCGCGGCGAACGACTCTTCGACATCTGTCGTGCCGGTCACCGGCAGCTACCAGTGGCACGCTCAGACTCAGCTCGATACGTTGACGCAAACTGCGTCGGGCACTTCGTACGGCTGGAACACT